>Ga0080005_165452_pt1 | contig 34665 bp, 44 predicted proteins | sample JossMetagenome_2_FD_69208 | JGI IMG/M metagenome (GOLD analysis project Ga0080005, IMG submission 69208) | Hot spring sediment microbial communities from Joseph's Coat, Yellowstone National Park, USA - JC3_ASED (SPADES assembly) (version 2) | ecosystem: Environmental > Aquatic > Thermal springs >...
CGTCAAAGGGAGGAATAATAGCGCTTAGCCACGCACTAGCAGTCTCCCTAGCAAAGTACCACATAAGAGTCATATCGATATCACCCGGATGGGTAGACACGAGCCACTGGCAAGTACCACCCAGACAGCCACAGCTAACACCCCTAGACCACGAGTGGCACCCCGCCGGACGCGTAGGAAAGCCAGAAGACATAGCTGCGCTAGTAGCATTCCTAGCATCAGACGACGCACAGTGGATAACAGGTACAAACATCACAATAGACGGAGGAGTAACAACAAAAATGTTCTACCCAGACCTCGACCAGATCCAAAAACTCCTGGCAACACTCCTACAAGACGAGGAAACAGCCCAGACACTCATAAAGCTAGCAGAAAAGCTCCACACAAACAAAGACATCCTAAGAGAAATCAGAAACAAGTACCTCTCAACATCATAACACGTGGCTCCACCAACCTTAATCCCGTCAGCACCGACTTGACACAAAAATTTAAGCATACGTGTGTCGATTTATAATTAGAGACAAAGGGATAGAGAGCAATGGAAAAAAAATTATAGAAGAGCTCAAAAAGAGGGAAGAAGCTAGACAAATCAGGAGAAAACAAGCAGACTGGAACTATATCAACAACCAGCCAACCAAGCTAAAGCTAGCATTAGTCCACTACATCGAGACAGGCGACCTCTACGTCTCTGCAAAGATTGCCGGCATAACAATGGAAGAATTCAACGAGCAACGCATAAAAGCGAGGATCCCACATGTCAACTAAAGCGCGCGCTAGCTTCCCGGCAAAAGACCTTAAAAGGCTGGGCCTATGAGCGACATATTGCGTGAGCTCGAAGAGCGGGAAAAAGAAGTAGCCCAAATGAGGAGACAAAACGCAGACTGGAACTACATAAACACGCTCCCGCCCAGAGTAAGGGCGGCAGTAATCCTATTCATAGAAAAGGGGGACCTAAGACTAAGCCAAAAACTCTCAGGACTAGACCTAGAAGACTTCATCGAAACCCTAAGAAAAGCAAGAGTCTGGATAACCTAGCCTAAAAATCGCCCCAAACAAGCCTAGGCCGCGTCTCCCCCCTACCGTCGCTTTTCAATCGCGAATCCACGAAATCAGTCTCATCAGAAAAGTCCTCCAGCCTAACAGGCTCAATAATGATCCTCTCCCCCTCGATTCTCACACGGACAAGCCTGTACCTCGCATATTTCTCTCTCCACTCTTTGGGCAACAGTAGCCTACCCTTCCTGTCCAAAACCCTAATATACTCCACAGAAACCACAATTGTCTCCCCCCAGTTCTATAAAAATCTTGGCCCAGCCGATTCAGGCAGTCCATTCGCTAAAAATTTATGGAAACACTGAAAAGCTAGCCATGAACATCATGGAGAAAGCAAAAAAGATGCTGGCCCACGTCGTACTAAAACTCATTAACCTAAAAATCCTAAGGCAGAGATGCCTCCGCTCAAAGACAATCCAGAGACTCGTACTAGAAGCATTAGCAACAAAAAGCAGACTAACCGAGAAAGACGCTCTAGAACTAGGAGAAAAAATAAAGGAAGAAATGTTGCAGGAGCTAAGAGAAAAAGGGCTCATCTAACCCTCAGCCCCGATGGTAGCGCGCGCTAAAACATTCAATAATAACATTGTTATTATTAAGCATAATATAGTTATTTTTGATTTCTCTGTTCAAAATAACAAGAATAACAAAGTTATTACAAACAATAACAAAGTTATGCCAGCCCCACTAATACAAATCTTGCCACAATATTCCTCCTCCAAACCTACGCCAGCCAGCTAACCAGGTCTCAGTCAGTGAGCTTTGCTTAACAACTCTGAGCGGTTTTAGACGTCCTTCGACATAGCTAGGTCCCTAGTAAAGTGAGATAGAAAAGACTTGAGAAAAGATATTTTAGGCTTGAGAATGTTTTTTAATTATGGGCCAAATCTGGGTAGATGTTAGAATAGGAGGCGAGGACGCATCAAAAATAATCGATACACGTGCCCTCGTAGACACGGGCGCAACCCTCAGAGTTATCCCGAGGCAAATAGCTAGCCAGCTGGGGCTAATACCCAAAGGAAGATCCCGTGTAGAGACGGGGGCTGGCATTATAGAGCTTGAGAGGTCGAGAGCTTACGTAGAGATAATGGGGAAGTCAGAAGTAGTCCCAGTAATAATATCGGACACCGATGACAAGATCCTCATAGGTGTGACAACCCTGGAAGTCCTAGAGCTCGAGGTAGACCCTGTAACTGGAAAACTCAAGGAAAGAGCACTACTCCTCTACTATCCCATGGTCAGGGTAAGAACCCCTCCTCTAAGTTTTTGGTCCCCTTTGAGACCAAACAGTCCTGACAGCTTGCTGGCCACCCTTAGCCCGCAGTCTGTAAGTATGTATGCCCTTATCCTTTTGCGGTAGTAGTGGACAGTTATCCTCCTGACAAGTCCCATCCCTACAAGTGTATCTATGACTACCGTGGTTTTTTGGTTGAGGCATAGTAAACCCCGTTACCTAGGGCTAGGCTTATCTCTGAAAAGAGGACAGCGTCTTTTTTAGACATGTAGAGCAATACAGCCACCTCGTCATCCCTACCATTCTTTATAAGCCCCTCAATTATGTCGCTAACCCTACACTCTATGTATTCGACGCTCATACATCCATGTTGTAGGTGAACTAAAAGAAAAGCTTTTCGGCTAAAGCCATTAGGCGAGAAGCACAAGCGTTACCCTCTATGTTTTATTTTGTCGGGTATTGCCTTTAAACGAAAGGTTTATTAGGCACTCCTCTTATCTATTTCATGCTATGGCAGAAAACAGGCAAACGTTTAGGGTAAGCCAAAAAACAGAGATAGACAGCGTAAAGAGACAGATAGACTTCCAAATAGAGAAAACAGACAAGGAGGCAAGGATAACCCTCCAGATTCAAGAAGACTCAAAGAGAGTCCTGAACATAAGCGTTTACAAGACGGCAGTCGAGGAGTCAGCGGAGAACAAATACTACAAGTTCACGATTAACATTGACTCAGCCCTAAAAAACTTCAGGGTCGAGTTGGCTACCGAGATACTGGATCTGACTAGGATAGACTTCAACTGGTTCACTATGCCCGAGAGGACACTTGCGAAGCTCATAGAGGAGCGTGGTCTTGAATACGTGGTAAAACAGTTTACCATGGACTTGCTTATCTTCATTGAGACGGGTGTCGGGATAAAGCAGTAGAAAAGCAGAAGAAAAAAATAGTTTTTTTCTTTTTTTCTTCTTTGTCTTTTAGCAGTTAGGTGTGTCGTAGAGTTCTTTGCAATATTCCTCTCTGGCTTCCCTTATAGCCCAGTAGTCCCTGGGTTTATTTTCGCTTAGGTCTACGGGGTCGTAGTTGTCTATAATCTCTGCCCTCCATTCTTGTGTCTGTTTCTTCTTGTTACGCTTGTTTTTTCCAGACATCATGTATATTTGTTTCTTGGAGTCTTATATTTTTTACGGTTTGTGTCATTAAGCGAAACATTTATATGGTTGTTTCTACATGTGATAACTAGTATGAGTCTGGAGATAAAGATACGATACGAGCTGAGCGAGAGCAAGACAGAGCAAGGAAACTATATACAGACACAACTCTTGATAGTTCAGCAACCAAGCGTCTATTTAGGTCGTGAATATGCCTTCACGATTTACGAAAACCAGAAAAAGGTTATGGTGATTAACTTTTCGAGGTCATTAGATTTTGAGAGTGTAGATGGTAATGACAACAAATTTGTGAAATACCACGTTTATGCCTGGAATATGAGTATCGAGAAACCAGATAAACAAGTTGGTTTGTCTTTAATATTCAAAGACTACAGCATGGCTGGGATGAGCTGGTTTGATACTCCAGTAGAGAAAATAGTTGATTTGGTAAAGGTGAAGGGGTTAGAGTGGTTATTGCATGAATTATTTGAAGCATTCAAGTCTTTACTTTTTAGTTGGGCTTTTTCAGAGATTGTATAGTTGTGTCCTAGAGTCTTCAGATATTGACACAAAGCGAAAAGTTTATTTAGGCAACCAGCATATTGTTGGTAGTATGAGCGTAGGGGATGGGAAGGAGTATTACCTGCGTCAGCAGTTTACAGATAATTCGGGTAGGACAAAGACTATAAGTCTCTTGCTGAGAGAGCAACCTAGAAGCGTGCCAGAGCGAGCATATACCTTTAAGGAGCATGTAGGGGGAAGACAGACAGTGCTGTTGTCGTTTCTCAGGTGGCAGGACTTTGAGCGGGAGGGCGAGGGCTTTAGATACTTCCATACTTATTCGTTAGACGTAGTGATTAACCAGCCAGGAAAAAGGGTAGGCGTCTCTATTACTATTCACGACCATGAAAAGGCTGGTGGGATAAGTTGGTTTGATGAGCCAATAGAGAATGTAGTTAAAGTCATCAGGGAAAAGGGTCTTGAGACAGTAATGAACGAGGTCTTTGAGGATGTAATGACCTTTGTTTTCTCAAGGCTTTCCCCTCAGGGGCTTCTGAAGACTTAGATTAGCATTTCTTGGTTTTCGAGTATTGGCACAAGGCGAAAAGTTTTTTATAGTCCAGAACAATTATACCATTAACAACTATGACCGAAAAAGAGCAAAAGAAACCAGCGAGACCTGACTACACCTTTGAGATAGAGGGAATAAACGGTGCCAAGATACCCGTAGAGGTATACTTTACAGCCCCGCTTGAGCTCGCCCACAAGGTTGCCATCAAGCAGTATGTATTTGGCGAAAAATACCCGTTTCTCTACTCCATGTCTATCGACAGGGCCCACTACACCAAAGAATACGTGGTAACAGACATTGGATGTGTAGCCCTCTTTGTTGCACGCGACAGGGAACATTTCCTGTATCTATTAAAAGAGAGAGTCCTAAAGGACTACGATGGGGACCTAGTCAGTAAAATAGAGGTGTTGGTTGAATGATAGTAGTAGTAAAGCCTCACTGGCAAATTACTCGACTGGCAGGAGGTTTTTGGCCTATTCCCTAGAGATACTTTTCCCAGAGGGTGGCGAGGACACGGTGGAGGCAAAGAAGCTATACATAGACGACAAGGAGGTTGGATCCGACTTTGACCGATTTAGCGCGCGCTAGGCCAAGATGGTAGTCGTCCATGAAATAACCGAAGTTGTAAAGATCTACAGGTAAAAAAAGGATTCTTTTTTTCTCTTTATTTATGGGTAAATTAGGCTTGCTAGGGGTCTGCCTGGCGTAATGTTGTTTATGAAGCCTATCCATGCTTGTGAGCAGAACTGGAAAACCATTGCACGCACGCATGCGTCTGGGTTTTGAATCCTGAAGAGCCTGAAAAGGGATAGGAGCTGTCTTTGGAGAAGCAGGACAAGGATATACTGCACTATGAACAGGATTAACTGAACCGCCACGTATAGGTGGGGGTAAGGTATCAGGCTAGCCATGTTGGAGTTTGCCTCTACCTCTCCATGAAAATAGATGTTGATGTAGGTTGTAACCCGATCTAGGACATGGCCAGCAAGCATGTAGAAGTATAGGAGCACGCCCCATTTTGCATCAGGGGTCGTCTTCATACGACTCATCACTGTAGAACTCCTCGTCATATCCATCATACTCCACGAGCCAAAGCCACGGGTCTGCCTCATTGGGATCCTCTACTTCTCTTATTCCCTCCTCTAGCCCCTCTAGCCATTTTTCTACCTCGCTGGCTTCTTAGCGCGCGCCCAATGAGAACACACTCTGAGAGACCAGCTATAACAGTTTACGGTCCGCTTTACAGGTGGCTCGCACTGAGGGAGGCGATACAGGACATAATGGCAGATCCATCACCAGAGACAGTCATTCTTAGGCAGGAACAAGTTGAGAGAATACGAAGGGAACGTGAGAATACAAGCGGGATACACTGGGGGACAATGACTTTTCCAGACGACCTGGATAGACCCTCTCGAACTATAAGTAGTCATACCTTAGAGGGGACTAAGCAAGAGACAATAGTTATACCCGTAGTCGTAGCCTCTACGGCTGGGCTGGGGCGGGCACAGCATGTATCGACGCCTAAGCATAAAGGAAGCCCTGCGGATCCAGGGATTTCCTGACTGGTGGAGCTTTCCGGTAGGCACCTCTAGGACCGCTATGTATAAGCTTATTGGCGAGGCTGTCCCGCCGATACTTGCCTATAAGATAGCATGCTCGCTGGCTATACAGATGGGCTGGGAGTGGTATCCGCCTACGTATAGTGACTTTATGCTTCCATACTTTAAGCGGACCTTTCCAGAGCTCCTGACCGTTACCCAGCGCTAGGTTTTTTTGTCTGCAGTTTAGTATTTTTCTCGACAAGTATGACAGAGACACAGGTCAAAACAGAGGTAAAGAGTGTCCTAGGCAGGGGCTTCATAGAGGAGACATTCTGGCTGATTTGACACTTGATTAACACTGAGGAGCACCTTTTCGAGTCTGGCTTAATCGACCAGACCGTCCTACTCAGGAATCAGGGTAGGCAATACGTCAACGAGTGGGCGAAGATGCTAAACCTAGACGAGAAGTTGCTCAACAGGGACTGGTGCATCTATAAACACCTCCTCAGCCTGCTAATACACATCCAGGAGGTAGCCACTAGCGGGGAGGTGGTCATGAATCCCAATTTTGCACTTAAAACTAAAGAGCTCTATGACTACCTCAAGGAATACGCCTTCCAGCTAATAGAGTATCACCGTAGAGGTGTCCTTGTTGAGTAACTGTTACAGGTGCGAGGATGACAGGACACGTGGAGACGTCAAGGCAGGCCAGCTCAAAAAGTGTGTCGTCTGTGGGATACCTGCGGTCTACGAGCTTGACGACAAGCCCTACTGCCTCCAGCACTACGCCCAGGTCCCGGCAAAGACCAGCCCAGACAGCCGAGGAGAGACAGGAAAAGCCCAGGCACAGACAAGAACAAAGAAAGCCACAGCCATCAGCGGTGGTCGACACCACTGGATTGCCCAGCTTTGTCCAGGACAACCCCTGGATAGGTATACTTTCAAAGAAACACTAAACGAAAAGTTTTTTTCTTTACCCCAACCTTATATGGTAGAGGTTACTATGTCAGCAAAGACCAGGCTGATATCCGAGAGAGAGGCGTATGACTATATCAGGCAAAGGGCCCAGGAGTATGTAGATAGGAGCGTCAATAGGAAGGGGGCAAGATACGTCGCCTCCAGGCTGGCTATATCCCTGTTCCTCGCAGGGTTGCCAATGACAGTGGCGAACTACTTTGAACCTTTTCAGCGTGGGGACCTAGTTGTGGTCCCCGTGAAGCGTCCCCGTTCTTTCATCCACGAGTACGTGGTCACCCCCGAGGAGGTCAGAAACATACGTATGCTAATAGAGGAGGCCAAGAAGTTCTACAGCGACCGCTCGCTGGAAAGGGTCCTACAGGACGAGAAAAAACGATTCCTTGAATACGCTGGAATAGAGAACATAACCAGTCTTGACGCATACGCCCTTAAGCTGAAAAACCTCGGGCTTGGTCAGCTCTTGAGGGGACGCTACCCGCTCAGGCGTCTAGAAATCATACTAGCCTACATTGCACAGACCATGGAAAGGTCTACACATGAATAAATAACGTTACTTACCGTTACGTAACGGTAAAACTGGAAAAAACACTATCTTTGGGTCCCGTGGCTAGCTAGACCGTCGATATCAGGGCATAGAATAGGCTCCTAAGCGTCTCTATCCTTTTCCTTATCTGTCTACGGCTCTCAGTAAAGCTGACATTGAAGACCATCTTTCCGTCCCTGTATCCCCTGATTATCAAGCTATCCAGGTGTTTCGACACGTGGTTATAGTCTATCTCCACTTCGAAGCCCATGCTCTTGGAAAACAGGGTCAAGACGGCGCGCGAGAGCCACCAGCCACAACCAGGTATAACCTGGAAAACCTGGATAAAAGCATTCCCCTCCAAACCGGGTACGAGATAGCCTTTCAAGCCCATGCTTTCTCGTAGACATTTGTCCATTTTGTGTCTCAAATATATGTGTCTTAGAGAAAAACACCCGCTCTCAAAGCATATCTGTAGCCGAACTGCTCTTTTACAACCCTCCCATGATACACCTTAAGGTATCGAGAAGGCTCTTTTATAGTGAAGAATTTTCTTCTGATAGGAATATTCTCATGTAGCTACTAAACCCTAGGGAAGAGGAGCCAAGCAGGACAATATAGAGCCGGCCTCCCATCGCGAGAGGACTCTTAAAAAATAGCTCCTGTCATGCAAAAAATTTTAGGCGCTCTACCCTGTTGATGATAGAAGCAGTCATGGATAAGACACCTTCCTGCCGCATCAGGTTGACAGACTACTTGGACGCCATGTTCGGCATGGGCGCAGCCCTCGCTACAGCTTGGTACTTAATGGTGCTCGCCCTATATCCGAACGCACTGGCAAGCCTCGACCTTTCACCGACAGCCATCCTCCCCGCAATACTCCTCACCCTGGCACTCCACGAGGGGATACACGCGCTCACCCTCAGGCTTGTCGGAATACGCGCAATGAAACTCGATCTCTTCGAGTATCCCATACAACTCAGATTCCCAAAGCAAATCCGACTGAGAATACCGTTAGGAGTTGGCATCACCATTGGAGAACCAGTGACACGGAACAAAAACTTGGCCACGTTGCTGTCTCCTCTCGCCATTTCTCCAGCACTTTTACTCCTCGCTCCACACATGGATGGCCTCCTCCGAGGAGTATTTGTTAACGTCAGCCTCTTCAACATTCTCAGCTGCTCGGGCGATGTAACTCTCACTCTGTTGCTCCTCTCGACCAATAGAGACACCATCATACGGGACGAAGGCCAGGCTTTGGCAGTCTATGGCAACTGTCCCCCTGCACTCTTCACCAGGCTACTGAGATCACTGGGGGCCTCTGGGGCAGTGCTCTTCCTGATGTTCATTGTAGTCTTTCCCTACCTCGTGTTAGCGACCTTTCTGAGCACGTCAGAACAGGTAATTAATGAAGTGCGCTCCGCCCAAGCAAACATCACGCTATACTACGACTTCTACGGGCTCACAAGCCTCAGAGTAGACATATGGAGGACGCCCAGCTCCTACGGCTTCAAAAACTCCTACCTGCCCGGCCCCCTCTTCCTAACAACAACCTTCGCTGCGGCGCTTGCAGTCGGCATAGCAAGGTACCGAAACCTAACTCGCAAAGCTGGTCACACTACCAGCTGAGAGCCTGAATGCAGCGTTCGACGTGTAAAGAATTTAGGCGCGCTCTGATCCCTTTTAAGTCGAAGCACTAATGGCTCTAGATGATGAAACAGCGGAAAACATGGCTAAAGCCCTAAAGCTATCCGATGATTCACTAAAAGAGCTAGCTCAGGAAAATCTAAAAGCGACAAGAGTCTACCTCGATCTACTAGAAACCTACCACACCGAGGCCATTATTGGCAACTTTGATCAACCCGAACAGAATTCTACAAACTCTTAGAGGAAGGAGAATACATGAAAACACACCTAGCTAAGCTGGAGAAAACACCCATTAAACGTTGGTAACTAGCTAAAGGCAAGATGTATTCGTAGATTAAAATGTTTTTTTATTCCCGAGGTCTCCTCAATGTCTACAACACATCGCCCCCGAAACGTATCCGCGAGCCAAGCCTCCTAGCCTCCCTAAACCCTTCCTCAAGCACCCTATCCTCATCCACGCCCCCAAGCTCGCTAGAGTACACCTCTACCGGGTCCACCGAGCCCAAGGGAACCAGCTTAATAGCCCCACCCTCAATAGTAACGAGGAGCTCGTCACCCTCCCTGAGGCCAAGCTCCCGCCTAATCACAGCTGGCAACTTAAGTAAACCGCCCTTATAGAGCTTGAGCTTCATCACAAAATCTACGTGAAAGACTAGTTATTAAAGGTGACCAGGGTTACTTCGGCAACCAGCATAATGTGTAACTCTATATGTCTCTGGACCCTGTACCTTATAGACCCGGCTTACCGAAGACACATATTAGAGCTGAGGAAGCACTACACCCTACCCGTTACAGAAACATGCCTAGCATTCGCTAAGCACAATCCCCAACTAGACGATTCTCGGGCTCTGCCTCTACCTCCTAGCTCTTCACCCTCAGATTTTCTTGGGCATCGTATCGTCCCCTTACTAGTCACGTGTATATTCTGTTAAGAATATTCCCATAAAGCTACTATTCCTTAAGAGAAGCGATACCTAGCATTACCAGAGAGAGACGGCCCCACATCACGAGAAAATCCTCAGTGACTATTACATAGCTGAAGGCAACAAATCCTTTAAAAAGAATGACTCCTACCATTCAAAAAATTTATAGACAATCCGCGCTAGAAATAAATACTTCTAACACTACAAACCAATTGCAAGACACAGCTCGCATCGAGGTGTCTACACACTATGCCTAAACCCGAAACCGTCGGCGCAATAATTGCACTCATCACAGAAGACAGGGACGACTTCGACGCCGAAACAATAAAAGGAGTCATAGAGTCCACCTACGAATTGACAAGCGAGACAAGGCGCGTAGCCGTGGACCTCTCGGCAATAAAAAGCATACTAGAAGACTTTATCTCTCAAGGCTACGTCCAGAAAACCGGGGACAAATACCTCGTAACCACCCAGGGAAGACAAGCCTTCAAGGACATGTGGAAAAGCCTAGACCCCGTCACGGAGGCATACTTCGCCGGCGCATACATGTATTTCGAAGCAAAACAAAAAGAGGCAGAAAACAAACAGCACAACACTCGGAACAGCCACAGAAAAAAGGGACAACGCCAACATCGCGCAGGCAAAAAAGCACATCCCTCATCAAAACAATAGACCCACCAGCCATACCCATAAAACTCCAGCCAAAAGACTGCCACATCGCATTCATGGGAAGCGGAGGTTCAGTTCCCCGCGTAATTGCACCATGCAAAAACCAATGCGAAGACCTAAAAGACTGATAAGAGCTGTGCAAAAGAGTGTTAGCCAGAAAAATTTTAGTAAACTTTTAAGTTAATTTAAAAACGTGTCCGAAGATTTCATGAAAGATATAAAATACATCATGGTAACAAACTTTGGAGATCACTGGGATAACTTACCAAACAACGAAACTTCTTACACAACGGGTCTTCTAATAGGCGTGCGACCCGAGGAGCTTATAGAGAATGCAAAAACCCTCTTCATTAAGCTTTCTAGAAGATACGGACCACCTGAAAAAGCGTGGATTGGTTATGTATATGGTTATGACACAAAGAGAGAAAAACAGGATTTATTTTAAAGTTAAAATAGAGAGAATTTCCTCGGCATGAACACCCACCGGAAATTCAAGCTTTACGAAAACTAGGGGTAGTATATTAAAGAAAAAGTATTACCTATTGAAACATCTCACAATAATTCTCTCGTTCCACAATTCTTTTCCTAGCTATTAACAATAAATAACTGGAGTAAGTTTGAAGACTGGGTTTTCAATCGGTGTTGCGACGTGGTGTTGATAGAATATTCCCCCGCAGTCGGGCCCTTGAGCCGATCGACGCTGTAGAATAGGAAACTTCATGTCTTGAGAACCTTGAAGTCTCCTTGGAAACCATAGTACGGGTATCGAACCATCTCAATCGTTTAGCTTAATGGCGGAGAATACATAAATACATATTGCTTATCACGTTTTTGGAAAGAGAGGAAGAGCGCGCCAATGAGGGTCTATGCAACAAGCGAAGTAATTTTGCATAAGGCTAAACCTGATGTAACCTGTGCGCTGGCCAAGCTCAACATGCCTGCCTATTTGAAACTTGGCAGCAACTATGCCCTAGCCTTTACTTGTAGTGTGAACATCCTTGTCACTTTTATGCTGAGGGTTTCCAGAGTTATCTTTACCGGGACTTGTCCAGACGTCGACGGCTTAACAAATAGCTACACACTTTTCTCGCCACGTAGCTCTAAAGACTTGGGCGCCTCGAACTCCACGTCGCCCTCTATATTTATCCTGGCCTCCCCCAGCCCCCTAGCCCTGACAATCATCTTGCCCCATTCGCCAACATGTAGCTCTGGGGCCTCTACGCCGAGGACGGCCAGTCGGGACGCGATAAACTCCTCTATGGTCTTAGCTACGTCGTGGCGCCCCTCTCCAGCAACAATTCATAAAAGGCCGCATAATGTAGAGGCGTCCTGCCATGATTGTTCTTTGCGTTCAAGTCTGCGCATTCTTAATCAATAGCTCTGCAATTTTGACGTGACCCTGAGCGACCGCAAGGTGCAGAGGTGTATAGCCAAGATTGTTCCTAGCGTTTACTTCTGCGCCATAACTCATAAGTATCTCTGCTACATCAGCGTGGCCATTATAGGCCGCAAGGTGTAGAGGCGTAAAGCCATTATTGGTCTTTGCGTTTACTTCTGCTCCATGCTTGATCAATAGCTCTACAACCTTGACCTGGCCATTATAGGCCGCAAGGTGTAGAGGCGTAAAGCCAAAATTGTTCCTAGCGTTTACTTCTGCGCCATAACTCATAAGTATCTCTGCTACATCAGCGTGCCCATGATAGGCCGCAAGGTGTAGAGGCGTAAAGCCAAAATTGTCCCTAGCGTTCAAGTCTGCGACATGCCTAATCAATAACCCAGCAACCTTGACCTGGCCATTATAGGCCGCAAGGTGTAGAGGCGTAAAGCCATTATTGGTCTTTGCGTTTACTTCTGCTCCATACCTAATCAATAACCCAGCAACCTTGACATAGCCCCCTAGAGCCGCAAAGTGTAGAGGCGTAAAGCCAAGATAGCCCCTATAATTAGGGTTAGCGCCCAGTTTTAGAAGTATTCCAACGGTTTCCGCATCACCCAATACTGAGGCTCGCATCAATATTTCATTAATGCTTGCCTCTGTTTTTATTGGCCACCACCTTAAAGCACTTCAGGGATTCCCAGTTATCACTCGGAAGGTTTCTGAGTCTAATTCGTTTATTGAGAGGGTTACAAGCATATTACCCGGTCTTTCTTTAGAATCCTCAAATACCTTCTCGACCCTTATTTTCAGCCGAAACGGCCATTTAAGCTCACCCTCCTCTCTCTCCTCAGGGAATAGCAACTCTTTACTCTCGAACTTGCACTCAACTGTTCCGGTGCCCAGGATTCCTGTTTTTACGGCATAGAAGACAACTCTGTCTCCCGGCTGAATCTTGTTCCAAATAGATTTTGCCTTTTTGCTTACGCCCCAAATGCCATACAGTATACCTATCATCCAATTCCTAAATGTGCCAACAAGCGTCCAATAATTCATAGTTGTTTTTTAGTAACAGATATATTTATTTTTATTTCTTGTGGGTTTATAGTAGCTTTTGTAGCATGCAGGACATTTTAAAATGCTATCCAGGAGTTAGAGTATCACGCCGTGTTTAAGCCGAGAGGCTCAGCTTCGACGAAGTAACCTTGAAGACTTCTGAAGTGAATTCGCGAGGCCCCTTTCGGACAAAATAAGGGATTTATTTCTAGGGTATTAGCAATCGGTGCCTAACGACTTTAGCAAGATTCATTACATTGGCTCGGCTTCCGAGTACTATCAAACGAAAACGGGTAAAACTAGCTAGTCCCCGTCCTTTCGGATTGACGTGCAACTTATTTTCTGAGTGAATTAACTATAATTGTAGAAATAAGATTTATCCTTTCTTCCTCCTCGCTTTCCATGCATCAAGCTTATTATAAAAATTATTTTGAATTTTGGTTTATCTCTGGAAAAGAAACCCTCCTCGCTTAGCTCCAAAAGTATGTTTTCGGCAATTTCATCAGCTTTTCTTTCATCAATAGAAATGCCTAGCTTCTGTGTTTCTTCAACAAAGAGCTTCCTCACCCTTCCTACCTGAATTTGTTTTCCATAACGCTCAGTAGGCTTTAGTTTATTTACTAGCATGATTGCTATTTTCTTAGACTTCTCAGATATGTCTTCTACTACAGGCGACTCTTTCCTCCGTGCACCCATTGGTGAAACTTCAATACTCTCTAATGAGCTTTGAATTTTCATCTCAATATCATCATTTATTCCTAAATCTTTAAGGAATTTCACAGGGTCATCTAGATAATTAGCGGGTCTGATAAATTCATAAGGTAATGATATGTAATCAACAGGGTTCAACGCGCTTTTCTCGAGCTCACTTATTAAATCTTTTATCTGGCTTTCTTCTCCTTTAAAGATCCAAATTATAAGAAGTGGGCCCGATTGTAGATATTTTATTAGCTGATCCTTCCTATCTTTTAAGGACTTATAGTATCCGCACTTTATTTCAACATACACCTTCTTTTTTGGTTTTCCCGTTGGTATCTGACCTAGATAAGTTCCGTAACACAGATGCGGACGATATCCAGAGGATAGGTCACATTCGATTATTTTTGCAGTATATGGTTTTCTCCAGATTAGTGCGCGCTTTAAGGAATCAAGGAGGTCCTACTAACTCGGCTATATACCTGTCGTTTACATGATTGAGGTAAACGTGTGACGTCAACCCTGATAGACTTGATCTTCCAATAAATCCTACGAAAAAGCGACAGGAGTTTCTAAAGAAAATCGAAGAAGAAATTAAAAAACCACAAAGTTTGGGCTCTAATATTTGCGTGATGTCGTTAGCAACTAAGGTTTACACTCCTTCACCTATTACGTTCATGGGCTACCACACAATTGGACATATAGAATAACAATTGATGAAATTTCGGCAGGATGGATGCAGAAATGTTCTTATACTGCTTTCCACCTATGGAGGCGAAACAACGTTTCCAGAAGCCCTAGTTAGCAAGATAAGGTAAATGGATTTCGAAAATGCATATACTTTTATACTTGATGTTACGTTCTCTGCTGGAACACTACCTGCACTAGTGTCGAATAAGATTATCGGGTTTCCTAATGCACATGTAGGCCGCGTAAACCCTCAAATGATTATTGCAGGGCCTCAGGGTATAACAAGTGTAATAGGCGCCATAACAGTTAAAAGTCTCATTGAAGAGGTGCTACCTCAGCTAACAATCCAACAGGGAATAGGCAAGGAGGGTTTGACGAGCTATACGCGGCCCAAGACCTATACTTATACGAAAAAGCTCTAGAAAGCATAAAATAAATTGAGGACATATTTAGCAACTAAATCTGCAAAAACCATAGAAAGATGCGAAGAACTTAAAATCCACTCATTCAACCTAGTGATCGGAATAATACTGGGTTCATCACCCTTCACCTAGCGCGCGTTCAGCTCAACATACCTCTTTAGCAAGACGATGTTAGGGTTCTTGATCAGCGAGAACTGCGCATCAGCCGATTACCCCCTTGACGCGTGAGACCTCGCTCTGCATGAAGAAGTTGAGGGCACTCCTCAGGAGGCTCCGGTTGACGTTCTCGAGCTTCCCAAGCTCCTGGATCATATTCTTCAGCTTTTGCTCGCGCTCGGCTGTGTTGACCTCAATGGCGACCATGGCATCCTCGAAGTGACGCTGTGTGACGGCCTCAGCGCCCTCGAGCATGGCGAGGGTGGCGGCTTCGAGCACGAGCTTCTCAAGCTCGGCGCCGGTCCACAGCCACGTCCTCTCTGCGATGGCGCGCAAATCTACGTCCTTCATAGGCACTTTTCTAACGATGCTCGTGTGGACACGCAGGATCTCCTCGCGCGCCCTCATATCAGGGTAGAGAACCGGGATCACCTCATCAAGGCGGCCTGGGCGAAGGAAGGCAGAATCTACGTCCGAGAGGGTATTCGTCGCGCCGACAACGAACGACTCCCTGTTCTCGTTTCCAAGCCAGCTCAGCAACATGTTCGTCATCCTCCGTGTTACGCCGGAGTCAGTTGGCATAACTGCTTGCCTAGAGAGAGTGAGCTGGTCGAATTCGTCGATGAACACTACCACTGGGGCTAGGGACTCGATTATCTGCGTGATCTGCTTAACGCGCGCCTCCGTCTCGCCCACGATCCCCCGCAAGAAAGTAGAAGGATCAATAATGACCATCGGCAGCCCCACCTCCTTCGCCAACGCTTTAGCGAACCACGTTTTGCCTGTGCCCGGCGGACCGTAAAGAAGGATCCCTCTAGGGATTCCCAGACCGTACTTGGAGGTTATGTCCGGGTTTCTGAGAACCTTGACGACCCTGTTCATGATGTAACTCTTCAAGTACTCGTAGCCGCCGACGCTCTCGAAGCCGCGGCTCGGCTGCACGTACTCTAGACCCGCCACGCGCAGGAGCTTGATCTTGTACTGCGTGAAAGCCTCAACGCGGAAGTCGCGGTTAGCCGCGAAGCTCTCGAGAGCCGCGGTCTCCACATCGTGAAGCGTGAGACCTGAGCTCGCGCTGATAATGTCAGCGTCAATGGTCAGCTTAAGGTCGCGACCGAGGGTTTGGGAAAGCTCGCTGGCTATGCTCCTTAGGACGGTCTCTCTCTCTTCGGGCAGGGAGGGGGGCGGGGAGAGCGTGTACACGAGCCGGCGAACCGCCTGCGGGAAAAGTCCTGCGTCGGACGTGAAGACAACTATTGTGCTTTTGAGGCGGTAGAGCATAGGGTCATGGCTCGCGGCTACTAGGAAGTCGTTGAGGTTGAGGGTGTGGGCGAAACGCTCGAAAAGGTAGGAGATGAGGAGCACGGTGGGTCTACCCCTCAACAGCGACAGCAGCTGCATCAGAAACTCTTTAGATTCCGGAACACCGAAGAAGGATTTGGTGGGGGAGGAGAAATCCTGGGCGGGCGCGCCGGTCTCGAAATCGATGAGCTCTTTACTCTGGAGGTCGTAGAATAGCTTGCGGTGCGCTCTAAAATGAGCTGACTGTAAGATGAGCTGTTTGAACTGGTGGATACGCTTGGGGTCGTATGTCTCAACGAGGAAAACGTTGGTGGCGTTTGCCTGTCTCTTCAGCAGGAACTCTTCGAAGTACCCTACCACGCTCCCACACCTCGTGTTTTGTTAAGGAGCTAGTTCCAGCTCTTAAAATATTCTCCTAGGAAGTCGGGAGTGGTGCTGACGTGCTGGGCGGCGATCTTGCGTCTCTCATCGAAAGGAACTTGTGTGATAAGCCTTTCCTTAGTCAAAATCTTAAGATCGCGATAAACTTCGAAGCTACAAGGGCCATAAAGATATGGTTCGAACTCGTAAAAGTCTTTAAGCTCAAGCTCCTGCTTAATGAAAAAAAAGCCTTTCACTAACTGAATAGGGCTTAAAAGCTTCACATTTTCTAAAGGAGCATAAATAAAATATAGCAATACATCCCTCATTTTTATCCCCTTTCTTGCCAAGCCAATTAAAACTGTTCAGGCCTCCTTCCTATAAAGTTTTCTACCCAAAGCCTTCTCTTTATATAGGCTGTAGGTAACACAGCCGATGTTTTCAGCGTGAGTGTACTTTTACTTTCTGCTAAAAGGCTTAGCGCACGCAACCATAAGCCTCAGGCCCGTTCTCATCGAGATACTCTGGATAGCAGTAAAAAACAACACCAAGGCAAACAAAAAGGCACAAAGCTACTCAGCTACATCGAACATATAGCAAGAGCTAGACACGCAAAACTAACCATGGCCAAGACAAGCGGAGACCCAAACCACCAGCCTTATACTCCGAAAGGAAATTTTACGAAGCCCGCGGCTACATACCAGTCCTAAAAGTAGACCCATACCCAGAATGAGTGCATGTGAAGATTTCGCACTAGGATTAACACGCCCTCTCAGAGACTTAAGCCTACACTGCAAAACCAAGATCGTCGCAGTCTACGGAGAGCAAATCGACCACGCCTTGCCAGAGGTCAAAATCAATGACATGTGGTATATCCTTGACATAACCTTTACCACGCCCAAGCACCAAATAAAGGCATGCGATTATGCTACATACCTTTTCGAAAACAGACGAGACATTTATCAAAAAATACGGAACACAACGGATTACGATACAAACAGAGACTTAAGAATAGAACACGGATTCATAAACAAAGGATAAGATTAAACCACTTAAAAATAAGCCTTGTGAAAGAGTTGTAGCAAATAGATAAACTATTTGGCATATTCACCTGCAACTTCTCTAAATGTTTCTGGGTCTAGCTTGTTTATTGGGTAGCCTACGAGCATCTTGGCTGGCTTCTTTTTCGGCTCCCTAAAGACCTTTTCGACCCTTATCTTGAGCCTTAGGGACCAGATGGGCTCGCCCCTCTCCTTTTCCTCGGGCCAGAGAAGCTCCCCGCTCTCAAATTTGCCCTCCACAGTCCCATAGCTGAGGACGCCTGTCTTGACAGCGTAGAAGACAACCTTGTCGCCCGGCTGGACTTTGCCCCAGAGCGGCCTAGCCCTCTCCTTGACGCCCCAGACGCCCTTCTCGATGCCAATCATCCAATTGTCGAGCGTGCCTACGAGAGTCCAGATATTCATAAAACTTCAGTTAATTTCTCGTAGAGGATCTATTTATTTTTATTTCTTTCTTGTTCTTTGCAAACTATCCAATGCGAGCTGGATGGGCTGTGTGTTGCTATACACGTGGCTGTGGGGGATTAGTTTAATTAGGAGAGAACAATAAATTGTAGACGGGTATTCCTTATTAGCGGAGAAAAAGATTTTGACAGGGTTTTTCTTCGATTTCTGTTGTCAGCTTTTAGGGATAAGTACCAATTTCTGGACAAGAAGAGCTTGGAGGGGATGCTTTTGGACTTGCTCAGGCTCGAGAAACAAAGACTAGGATATGGGGAAAATCGACTTGTATTTGTGGGGATGGCCAACATAGCTGATTTCTACTGGTGTTCAGTAAAGTCTGTTCTTAAGAGTAGGAGGGATGAATTAATGTTCTTTACAAGCTATTTATATGACAGGATAACCTATTCTGTGCGGCTTGGGCTTGTTTCAAAGGAACCTACAAGCGTAGAGGAGCTGCTTCAGATAGGAGACGGTATAGGATTCAGCGACGTGGAAAAACTACTGGAAGAAGAGACAGAAAAATTTCGGGAGGCAACCGTGAAAAGAGGTTCTCTAAGAGAGATCCTCTTGTATCCAAGGGTGGAGGAGCTGGATGCAAAGAGGCGTGGAGAGGTCCTTCAAGAATTGTTAGCTGAGAAATACCCCACTATAAGGTGGAACTTCAAGAGGAGCAACTACATCGTTGTGGGTGTGCCGGACGGCATCACAGAGGACTTTGTGTATGAGTTTAAGACGACGAGTAGCCGTTTCCTCTACAACTACATTAAGCCCGTAGCACTCGCGCAGGCAGACCTCTACGGCTACTTCTTCAAGAGACCAAGGAAAAGGGTTCAAATTCACATAGTCGAAGAAAAACAAACAGAGACATTGGAGTCAAACGTGGATGTAGGTAACGCTCTGCGCGTCCTAGACTCGTTCAAGGAAGTCGACGAGGGTCAGGAACCCAAGCCACCCAAGGAGTGGAAGTGCAGGAGTTGCGAGTTTAAAGATACTTGCCCATTATACATCCATACGTTTAAGTAAGCAAAGACACAATCGAATATATGGTAGATAGATTGAATAGATTAAGCCTCAGTCAACAATTCTCGCTGAGAGCTTCTCATTGGGGTATTCTCCTGGGTCTATCTTGTGTAGCCAGTCTCTGACGCGCTGCCTATACTCTAGGGCCATGTCGATAACCAGCCTTAGCTCGTTATTGTCAAACTGTTTATTCGGGAATAGGAGCTTCAACAAGCCGCCAGCAACCCTCTTGAAACTCTTCTCGTCCCTAATCTTGGAGTTGTCCGAGAGCTCAACATGCTGAGACACAAGGCTACCCAGGCTCTCTTTCCGCATAGGGCGCGCATGTTTTATGGAGAACAGGAAACACCTCTAGTGCCCTAGTCACGGCACAACCGTCTGCATCACGTAGCGCGCGTAAGCTCAACTTTGAGGCAACTTATGGGCACACGCACGCTAAGCTTGACTCCCTTTGTCGTTACTGGTTTCTGTTCCGATCCCTCCTTTCTCGTCGCCTTGGGGCTCAAGCCAATTGGTGAGGGGGACTACATCGTCCGGCGGAGAGGATCTTCTCTTTCTTCCTCTTTCCTCTATATCGATCTCTACCTCAGCTCCAGGTCTAACCCTTCTTCCAGCGCCTTTAACTCTTCTCTCCATCAAATCCCATGCAGAGTCCCACAGGGCATCTACATCAACAGTAATTCCAAGTATTTCAGCTATTTTCCTGTCTATCTTCCTGAATATTGGCCTAAGCTCCCTGAACATCTCAAGCTTTCCACTCCCCTCACCCTCCTCCTCAGAAGCCGCATCCAAGGATGTTCCCATGTACTGTCTAGCTTTGAATTCAAGCTCGTCAAACAGCCTCGCTATCTCTTCGACGTCCTCTTTATTGATTTTCTTAACGTCTAGCATCGGCATTTTCTCAGCAATGTTGACTTCAAGTCCCAAAGGCCCCTTAGCAATATACCTGGCGTTCTGTTCAATCCATAACCAATTAAATGTTGAATTAAGATACGCTAAAAGAGCTTTAACATCGATTTCATCTAGCTCAATAGCTGGGTTTATTTTATCTATAATGTTACCGTAAATTTCGTTGAACTTTTCAGGTTCATAAATATAATTGCCTATCTTAATTTTAACTATTGGTATAAATGTTATAATGGCATCATACGTGACAAAGGGCGCCGTGGCTAAGAAGAACTGCGGGTGGTACCTTGCCTGCCTTATCGCCATTATCGGCGTCGGTATATAGCCTCCCAGATCGTACCATCCGTAGAAGAACGGTTTTCCAGCTTCTTCCCTAGCTTTACATGCCTCGGCCTCGCTGCATATCCTTCCGCCTCCTCTGGTTCCTCTAATTCTTGTCTTACACTCAGTCTCTCCCCATCTAATATACTCTTGTAGCTGTTGAGGGAGATTTTCTCTACCCTCATGAGCCACTAAGATATATGCATATGCCTTCCCTTCCTCTTTTCTTTTTTCCCCTCTTACCCCTTTGTCCCTTATCCTCTCCCAATCCTCATGTGTGAATTTGAATGTCTTAACATATCTAGAGGCCGTTATAGCGGGTACTAAATACTGCCTCACGGCATTGCCAAACCCTTTAACTTTTCTCTCCCACTCTTCAATTTTGCTCTCACTGAAGTAAAAGAAATCCTTTGAGCCGAGGTTACGAACTCCTCTAACTTTGCCCCAGCTTGATAGACAAAGGTATAGCGCATTACCATATGACGGTTTAAACCACTCCCTACCTCTTACTGTTAGTGGAGAGTTCTCTAGAGTTCTAACAACATCTTCAGCCTCAAAGAACAGTTTTATCCACTTCTCATTTATTGGAATATCAGATTGTCTTACAGATTTATACCAGATCCCATGCTGACGCTTACATTCCTCGATGACTGTCTTATCAAACTCGTAGTTGGGGGTTATGGATCTCTCTATGCATTTTAAGGTCTCATCTAACCTCCTTTCCACTTCTTTATCGCTGAGACTTCCGTCTATTGGTGGTATCCTGATCAGCAGAACCTCGTTGTTATTGCGAGCATCTTTACTGGTCTCCTCCTCAGCCAACACTATGACTGTTGATATCAATGCATCGAAAAGCCTATAAGAGATGTCTATCAGGGCTCTTACTTTAAAATTATCCAACAAAAATTTCCCAAATTCTATACCATAATCTGTCTGAAGCCACATGTTGGAGATGATCATTCCTAGCCTGCCTCCTTTTCTTAGTAGGTTTTCTGATGCGTGTATCACCCAGTAGACATATATCCCTGGTTCGCGACCTCTTCTCAAATCTGCCTTAAGGTTGTAATCCTTTAGGTATTCGCCAATATACTTTTCTATAAGACTTTTAGTTTCCTCAGGGATTTCAACCCACCTCGTGTAAGGTGGGTTGCCAATTACAGCGTCAAATGACACTGAGTAGCCCTCTCGTGTTAGGGAGAAATAGTCTTTTGTTTCAATGTTTAACTTGGAAAATGGACATCTAGGCTCCATTAGCATTAAGTGAAGCATTGATAACTGGGCCGCGAAGCCGTTAAGGTCGACTCCATAAAGGTTGCTTAGTATATCCTGGTGTTCGTTATAATTTTCCGAGCATGATGGAAAGCTTTCTCCGTAAATCTTGTTATATTTGAGAAACAGGAGCCTCTTGTACGCTTCAATAAGGAAAGTTCCCGATCCGCAACCCCCATCTAAGACTTTATCGTCACCTGATCTGATACACCATCTTGTTATTAGCCTAGCGATGGCTGGAGGCGTATAGAATTGTCCCAGCTGATGCCTTTCTAATGGCGGGATGAAGCCCTCATATATGTATCCAACTATTCCTGGAAGATCTCGAAGTGCATTTTTAACGACATCTAGTGTTTCTATTAAAGCGTTTAATTTCTTAACAGCCTCTGCACCCTTAAATACAATTTTATCATAGAGGCCTGTGTTAAATAAAGGTCTAAAATCCTTTACGTGAGTTACTTCTTCTAGCTTCTTAGAAGTTTCTTCAAACATTTTCTCCAATATTTCGACTGCTTGGTTTGGATCCGAGACTTTTAAAGCTTGAATGGGAGTTATATCGAAATGAAGTTCTAGGATCTTGTAGCCGAGAATCTTCGATGCAAGGACATATGTCATCAACCTTGATAGGTTTTTAAACGAAATAAGATTCCTTACTTTCTGATTACAGACATCGGAATCTTTGCAGTTCTCTACGAGATCTTTGACTTTTTTATCCTTAATTTCTTTTAGAACTAAAAACTTCTCGTGGGAATTTTGTGCCTTTAAGAGCCTATCAGATATAACCTTTGCCAAGGGTACACATATTTTTTCGCGAACAGACTTTTCCCCACAGTACTTGAGAGAAAATAATCCTCGACTTAATATTCCCTGAGTAAATCCTTGTTGTTGAGCTAATCGATCAAGTTCTTCGAAATATTTTTCATCTTCTAAGATTTTATTCTTAACAGCTTCCTCTACATACATGTTGCTAAGAACTTCTATCTGAAGTCTCAGTTCTTCAACAAGAATTCTGTAGAGCTGTTGAGGAGTTATAGGTGCATGAATCAGCCATTTTCCTACGTAATCGAAAAGCTTTTTAATAGTATCTTCAGATAACGGGTTTTGCAATCTTGCTAATATGTAGTTTCTTATGATTTCGTATGCTCCTGCTTTGAGACATCTACTCCAATCCTCAGGCGATTCGTGTTTTTCACGGCATGCGTCAATATCCACTAGTGCTTTTAGTTCTTCTTTATTGATTCCTTTAAAGATTATTATTTCATCTCGATTCGCTGTCGCAAAAAGAGGAGTCTTCTCCAGCTGATGATATTCTTGAGCTAAAGCTGCATAACAAAGAGCTTGTGCTATAGGTGCTTTACCTAAGGGGTCATACAGCTCTTCATGTGTTGTCTCAGTTTTCCTCTTGGTTTCAATAATAAGCTGGGGTACTTTCTTATCGTCTACAAGGACTATATCTGGATATTTACCATAATAACTTGGGTGATCAACATAAAGGTTACGCCCATCTACTCGATTATGTTCGAGGTAAGATCTAAGCTTGTGTTCAAATTGACTAGCGAAAGATATTTCTTTCTCTGAACTCATAATCTCACCTTTAGGTATTTTCTGAATTGATTTATCTTTCTTTTCACACGTTGCCACTTAATTTTTGCAGGATTAACTTTCCTATTACCTCTATTAGCTTTCCTAAAAATAAAACTATTGTTAAAAACTATTTTCCTATACATATTTTTCTGGTAGTATGCTCAGGTAGAAGTTTACGTCTGTGCTTTTATTGCAAAGAGTACTCATTCTCGGTAAAACTTACGAAGGTGTAGGATTTTTGTGCTCCTCTATAAATGTTAGATATGACTCTCCGGAATAAAAGGATCATATATGTTTGAAAAAAGACCGCGATATCTTAGGAATTTTTTGTTATTGATTATAATTTCTTCGCGTCTTCCACTATTTGATGTGTCAGAAAAGCTTCGCACCACCACTTTCAAACTATAGACCTCAAAATATCCATGCAATAAAACTTGTTTGTCTTTTTTCCACATTTTATCATGAAGTGTAATCCTGAATGTTATTGGATATTTTTTACTCTTCATTTGCCAACCAAGCCAGCCAAACTCTTCTATAATAAGTGTTGTGGTAATCGGAAGCTCTTCGCCTGTAAGATAATTATATAGCCGTGCTTCTTCATAAAATTTGGTCTCAATATTTTTTCTATGTCTATGAATATCTAATAAGAACCTTTTGACTTCGCTGTATAGATTGCTCTGAGGCGTAAACCTCTTCATAGGAAGAAAGCTGAAGACTTGTTCATCTACCTTTATTTTTGCAATGGGCACTTTAACAACTGTAAACCAATCAACTCTGCTTTGTTCATCTGTACCAGTTGTAGCTTTATTCATAGAAATCATCCTACATTGATGCGCAAATCCTCTCATGTTATTTCGCAACTATTTAAGGTGGAAAAGGAGGAAATAAAGGAATAAATTACACGAGAGAGTATTCGGATTGATTCTTTAGGTCAAGTATACATTTAAGATCTTTAAGATACAGGACGCAATACAAAGAGATGAAAACCTTAAAACTTATAACGCATGCCCTTCTTATTTGGTAACACTATTTTAAGACAATTAACTAGACGATATGCGCTTTGCTCTCATTATAGTTATTACTTATGGAGTTTTATTAAAAAATTCTGGTTTGAAACGAACTTTAGAATCAAAATTTTAACTCGCATTCAGAAGGAACATTACGCACCCAGGTGGTCACTCCACGAGAAGTAGGCTCCGAGGCTCTTAGCGTACTCTATGTATTTGCGCATGAGGCCGTTCCAGGGTGCTTCTGCGTTTGCGAGTATTATTAGCTTTTTTCTTGCTCTTGTGATGGCGACGTTTAGCCTTCTTGGGCTCTCGGCGAAGAGGACGCTTGTGGCGTCTGTCGCGGTGGCGCTGAATATGATTACGTCTTTTTCTCTTCCTTGGAACGCGTCGACTGTTGCTACCTCTATGCCTTCGCCTAGTGCTTCGCTGAGTCTGCTTCGCTGTGCCCTGTAGGGCGAAATTACTCCGATTGCCTCTTTTGGGACTCCTAGCTCCAACAGCCTCCTCACAATTGTCTTGGTGGCTTCTACTTCTTCTGGGTTCCACCTAGACCCTCCTTCTGCCTGTTCATGCCCGTTGACGTGTACGAGGACAGAGGGCTTCTCTGGGTCAAGGATGTGCGAGAGGAAGCCATTTGGCGTAATTTCGAGTTTTATTCTTTCGCATGTCTTGTGGGGCGCGATTTTTCTTTGGTATACATGTTCACTCGCGAAGCCTATGATGGCGGTGTTGCTCCTGTAATGGGTTCTTAGCCAGACGGCCTTGTCGTCGCCGGCTAGCCTGATTAGCCTGTTGAAGGCGCTGAGGTGGTCAACAGCTTCTGGTTGCTTGACGGCCTCTTCTAGCGTCTTGAAGACTGGTGGTAGCTGGTAGTGGTCGCCTACGAGCACCCACTTTCTTGCCTTTGTCATGCCTAGTAGGGCGAGTGTTACCGTTGCCTGGCTTGCCTCGTCGATTATCACTGTGTCGAATTTCACGCCTTCGAGGGGCCAGAGGCCGGACTTGACTAGTGTGGAGCCAATAATCCTCGCCTCCCCTACTAGCCGCTCGCTCTCCTTCTTCAGCATCTTGTTCCTTTTCTCGGTTAGCACTCTGAGCCTGCTCTCAATATTTTTAAGATGATTTTCTGTTCCAAGGGGTGCATACAGGCCGGCACGTCTACGCTCTTCTTTTAGCTCCTTCACTCTTGCTTTTAGTTTTATCCTTTCCTCTCTAAGCTTTTTAATTACGTCCTCCAGTTTTTCCAGTTCCTGGCCTAGTGCTAGTCTGGCTTTGTAGCTGAGCATGTATGGCCTCACGTTTTCGTGAACCTTTTCCGGCCGGCCTACTCTCAGCGTGATCTCTATGGGGAGGAGTTCGACCACGTTGTCAACGGCCCTGTTTGTGTGTGAGGCTATGAGCACTTTCTCGCCGCGCTTCGCTAGTTCGAGCGAAGCGCGGGCAATCACCCGAGTCTTCCCAGTGCCAGGGGGCCCAACGATTAGCAGTATTTCTCCCTCTCGCAGACCAAGAATTCGTTCGAGGGCCTCTCTTTGGGACTCGTCGAGCTCGCTAATGCCTTCCTTTCCGCCCAGCCCAAGTATTTTATAGCTACTGGCTACTGCCTTGTTTATGCCGATCCTGAATGAATTCTCGAAGAAGACATTGAATGCCCTTCTTTCTATCTCTGTGAATTTCTTGCTCAAATATTTTTCAATCAATCCGATCTGGAGGTCGTATGCAAGCAGTTGCTCTGCTTCGCGTAACTGCAACCATTCCCCCTCTCTCACCACATTGTTTCCAAAGAGTCTAACGAGCACATGTTCTCCCCCCACGATAACAACACCAAGGCTCTTTGCCAAGTCGCCACTAACTCTCGCGAGAACATCTCCCTCCTCGAAGAGTGGGGTAGTGCAGTGAATTGTGGCTAGGTCGCCGCTCACCGTCTCAACCATACCTCTCACAATGTTCTTGCCTATGCCTTTGAGCTCTGCCTCCCTCTCGCCTTTTAATATGGCTTCCAACTGTCTAGCGAGCCTGTCTTCCGTCGTAAATGTGACCCCTTCCAACGCATCAGCGCCCATTGGAGCCGAGCCGGTGCTATCCCCGGCGTTAATACTTGCTCTGTGCTCCCGCAACACCATAGCTACCTTTGTGTGACCCCACTCGGCTTCGGAGTGCAGAGGTGTCTCACCAACGTCATCCTGGGCTTTAACATTTGCACCATGCTTGAGGAGCAGGCTTGCTATCTCGGCGTACCCTTCAATGGCCGCAAAGTGCAAGGGAGTGCAACTGCGCGTGTCACTGGCGTTGACTTCAGCACCCTTATTCAGAAGCTCCACAACCTTCTCGATAGCTCCGCTACTAACAGCTTCGATAAGCTGGTAGCTCACGCTTAGCCATAGTTTTCATCCTGTCTGCGGCTAATAAGCTTTCCGTTACGCAGATCTCCAGCACCGCTAAAAATTTTTGGATATTACTTAGCGCGCGCCAAGAAAGTTGGCAACCCACCTCCTGAAGGGGGCGGGGGTTTTGATCCTTCTGCTTTATGCAGGGGTGGACCTAACTTGTTCTGCCTTCATCCATTGGTTCCATTCTGGTACTCTAATGTGCTTCTGTTTCAGCTTAACTATCGTTTTAGACTCGTGTAGATAATTACTTCTGCGTGTATAAGCATCCCGCCTAACTTTATAGTATCATAAAAATTCCACGGTGAAGTGCCAATATATACTTATGTGTCAGAATTTGAATGCAGTTTTCCTTTTTACCAATGAGGATTTTTCTTTGATCGCGTTTCTCATGTTTCGCAATTAAATTTAAATAAGAATCCCCAGATAAAAAATAAATGTATGAACATAAACGATTTTTCGTGCAATATATTAAAGGAAAAGGTTCAGAATATATTAGGACAAATTGGCTCTCTAGAAATAGCGGCTGCACGCTATCTCGGTGTTATAAATTATCTGAAGAAAGAATTTTCATCAAAAAGTGTTGAGGAGTTACTTAAAGAAGAAAAATACAGGAAAATCTTTCTTGGAGGACTAAATGAGGATCTCCAACCCTCACCAAATTCTTTATCCAAATTTTACTTTTACCTTTACCACGTCAAAGTGGATAAAGATGGGTTAAAGGAAGAGCTTACTTCATCATCAAGGACTTCGTCAAAACCTCCCCTATATGCCAAAGTTAATCCCGAGAATAGTGTTTACCATATCTTGGAAAATGTTTCCCAAATATTTCAGGCTACACAGGAGGTCATGAGAACAACCCAAATCTTTCTTGATCCAAAATACAGAATCCAAGTCAAGGATGCTGACCGTTCTTTGGAAATGTCTCTAGGCGACTTAGCAAAACTCAAACCAGATATATATGAATTAAAAAGTGCAGAAGATGGTGTTGAAATTTTCGAGAACCTGTTGAAGGTAGCCTTCGCAATTCTCCCAGACTACAATGAGGATATTTTCATGTTTATCAGCCTTGCTACTATCCCTCGTTTCTTTGCAGATAAAACACACCCTTACCTTAAGAATAAAGCCTGTGAAACATTTTTAAAAGCTATAATGGGATAGGATAAGCTCTATACCCCAGAAAATAATGCATTGGATCCCGGTAAAAAGGAAAAATATTCCATTTGGGGGTACCCTCCCAATACACTGGGTAGCCAACTGGTTAAGGTGGTTAACGCTTCTTGGAATTTTCTCGATGAAAGTGCCGATGTGTTGCGTAATTTTGGTTTAAATTTTGAGCGCCCATCTTTAAGGTACTTCACGCAGGCGATAGAGTTTGTTGATAAAGTAATGTCTCTCGAATCCCCTGTAAGTCCAAGAAATCTTAGATATCTTAGCAGGTATATTGGAGACCGTGGGAAGTATCCTTATACTACTTATTACGCGCTACAAATGCGTGCACGCCCGTCTAGCTTGGAAAATCAAGTTCCCCTTTATAAAACAGTTTTTTATAATTTAGTCAGAGATGAAATTGGTAATAAATTAGATGAATACATACGTTTGCTCGAGTTCAGTGCTCTTCAAATGTATCTTGGTATAGCTAGTGTCGATATCAAAGAAAACGGATTAGTTTTTATATTTAACACGACTGATACACCTTACGACGAAATTTTGGAAAAGCTTGAAAGAGAGGGGGCGCTATGAGTTTTAAACTTGTCAGATTTTACCCACAAATTAAAGATATTTCGAAGATTAGAATCTTCGTAGATAGTAGGGTTCCCCAGCTACACGGTGACAGCTCATTCCAGGAAACTGAGTCTCTTCAGAGCACTCTTCAAAAGCCTTCTCACGAGATCCCCAGGGAAGCTTATCAGGACGTATCCGAGCCTTTGTGCTTTGTTCCAATATTTATCAATTCTCAAGAGGTTCCCAAGATAAAAATAAATGTTTCAACGAGTTATCCAGAACTTGAAATATTTAAGAAAAAATCTGAAGAAAAATCTCTCCAGGAGAATGCGGATAGCCGTCCGCTAGAGAATATAGATAAAGTTAAGTCAAAGCGAAATTTAGAAATAAAAAAGACAAGTATTAAAGCTTCCCTTGGATATTTAAGGATTATTAAGGAATACTTTAGAACAATTCCAGCCAACGACCGAAAGGGTAGCGTATTACCACTTCTAAGGACACAGGTTGTAAGTGGTCCATTTTCTTTAGATGAGATCTGCATCATTTATATATACGATGTAAGGCGACAAAACTTTCTTGTTAGTTGGAGCTTGGAAGCTAGAGGTAAGCCTCGTGTTGAGGAATTTGTGGGGATTGATGCACTTAAAGAGGGTCTAAGAGGCCGTCTTTTGAGTTACATGGACAATGTTTCCTTTGATAGATTTTTTATCTTGCTAGTGAAAGAAATGGATACCCTTCTCAACGAAGAAATGAAAAAATAATGTATCGAGAAGCAAGCGAGCGCATCTGTTAGAGTTCCTTTTTCAAATTTTTACAAAGGCTCACTTGTGTGTATAAAATAGGGATTTTTCCCTGGAGATTCTTAAGCTATAAAAATTTTAAATTGAACGCAGTAAGTTAATTTCATATGGATATGTTGAGCCCTCGGGTTATTTTGGAGAAGCTTCTGGAAGGCAATGTAAGCGAAATTAAGGAGATTGTTGATAAATGTATTGCTGATCAGGAATGTTCTGAGGATGAGATAGTTGAGATTCTAGCTGGCTTTATGTGTGAAAGATTTGATAACATGTTGGCTAATGTTGAGGACTTTGTAACACGTGAGAGAATAATTAAGCTATCGAATCTCACATATCGTTTGTTCTTGAAGGCGCACCAGGTAAGAAGGAAACTTGATTTAGGAGTGTATAGTGTGGATGACCCAAGCGGACTAAACGATGAGGTTTGGAGTAAGCTCAAGGCTCTCCTTTCTTCTGGAGAGTATATGCTTGTAGTGTTACCGAAGGAGGGCTACTTATTTTTTAAGAGCTACTATCCTTCGAAGCGTGATGCTAAGAAGCTTAGAAGCACGGTAAATCTCTTAGAAGATGTGGTGAGAATAATGAAGAATTACGTGAACATCAGGGAAAAATATGGGGGAACTTTGAAAGAGATAGAGGACGGGTTGAGGATGCTGAGAGGGTATGCAAGTTTAGACATGTTCATGGATGCGTCGAAGGAGAAAAGCTATCCCAGCTAGAAGAGTGTTTACTGCTTTGCGTATGTATAGATAGATGTGTCGAAACATGTAAAGAAGCTTGTTTAAAACATTTTGGAGGATGTTTTCCCCTGGTGTTGTTATGGGGCTTTTTACTTCTTGCTCAGTTTTGGCGGAAGAATAGCCGTGGATGGGCGTAGAGGGGGTACTAATTTTGGAGGTTTGAAGAGTTTCCGAGGATTCAGGCCGTTCGATTGCTTCTGGGGGTATTCGGGTTTCGCCTAGGTAGGATACTTCTACAGTTGCGTCATATTCAATAGAATGTTTCTCATATCCTACTAGTTCGCTAAAACTGACTGGAGATGGAAAGCCTCCTCTTTCGACTCTTGCAATTTTCTTCTGGTCTTCTAAAATCTCTTCTGCGGCAAGGTGTAATATGAATGCTCCATGTTTAAGTTTGAGCCTGTCTGGGTCTTCGGGATATCTCAGGACTCTTCCTCTCATTTGGACATAGGCAACCATGCTTTGTACGGGTCTTGCTATAATGAGCGCATCGAGATTAGGGTCGTTAAAGCCAATTTTCACCATGTCGACTGCTATTAGAATTCCTGCGCTACTTTCTACAAATTTTTCAATTTCTCCTTGAGGATCAGGAACATTGGAGTGTGCAAGGAAAATTTGCGTAGAGTTGCCAAGGTATTGCTGTAATGTTTCTTTCCAGATGTCCGCTTCCCTCATATTTGGTGCAAGGACGAGAACCTTTATTTTGGAAAATAACTCCCTTTTGTTTAGTTTGAAGTGTCTTTCTAATTCCCTAAGCATGATTTCAGCATATTTCCCAACTCTTTCTCTACATGCATTTTTCCAAAGTTCATTACTTGTGAGTCTTGTTAAAGCTGGGAGGATCTCGGAACGATAAAAACGCGCAACAAGGCGATCGACGAGGATAGGTTTATCGTCCTTCCCTAGCCACTTTTTTCTTAGCATTATATCGTAAGAATATATTGGTTCCTTATGGAGGAAAATCTTAGGGGAGCATTGCACATGCGCGATGGTATTGTAAGTATTTTTTCCGGGTGTGGCGGTAAAGCCGATAGCTACGGACGCCTCGCGCACGAGTTTTGCTATGGAATTACCGAGCTTACCCTTAAAGTCAAGCATTATGTGGGCCTCGTCAACAAAAACTGCTAAGATTTTGTCTTTAAGCTGTTTGAGAGTAGTGATTTCCCTTTCTTCCTTAGTTTTCTTCAACGTGTGGGGACACAGGACTATCACATGGGTATGCTTACTCATTGATTTTCTCGTCTGTTCAATAATTTTTTGAAGTGCGTTTTTTAGTGTTCGAGCCTCGGTTATTGAGCTACTAAGAGAAAATGGTGTAATGGCAAGAATAATGCCCCCCATGGTTGTGCGATGTGGTATCTTTCCTGCGTATTGTTTCTGTAATTTTTGGGATAGCCGGCTAATAGCCTTCACATCGCTACTCATGACATATAACGGGAAGCTCGGATTCGTGAGGCTGCCTTTTTCTTTTGGAAGTGTGGTTATACCACTCGCGATGGCAAGTGGTTCTAGAAGCTGAAACTTTATTCTTGTCAGAGGGGCAAAGATAAGTATAATGTTACGCTTGTCGCCTCCTTCTATGTGTTGTCTGAGGTATACTGTGGCTAGAACTAAGAGAGATAATAGTATAGATTTTCCACTTCCCGTCGGCATTTGAACAATCTTTTTGCATTTTCCGTGAGTAATTATTTCGTCTACATAATTCCTTAGAGCAATCTCTTGGATTTTTCTCGGTTTCCACTCCGTGTTTAAAATTGTGTAAAAACGTTTTTGGAAGATATTTTCTATTTTCTCTACAATAATGGAAATTTGATCTGAACTATCTGGGGAGGAGCTCATGTAATAAAACACCATCGTAACGATGGCTTGTCATTTTAAACGATAAAAGATATACAAAAGTTTTGTTATTAAATTTTGCCGGATTTTCAGAACTTTTCCCTTCTTTTTTGGCTACGAGCCTTAACTGCCAAAATTGCAGGGGTCAAGAAATATTAAACCGCATTCTTTGTTCCCCTGGATCCTAAGGTGCATTTTAGCGCGCGCTTTTATAAGAGTTATAACTTTTTGATTGTTTCTCGCTCTTTGTCGGAAAATTAATATTTGTCTTTTATATGCTTAATTATTGTATGATAGGACATTACACATTTAAGATTCGGGGAAGTGTGAGAAGGTTAGCTTATACGGTTTTTATTCTATTTTTGATGGAAATGAACTAGGCGCGTGGTTTTATGGGATACATTTCTGATGCTCTTCGTGTAATTGTTGGGGAGGTTTTTGGGCTTGCTATTAGTGAGCCTGGGGCGTTGCTTGGTGTGGCTTTGGATGTGTATAGGGTTTCTGTTTTTGATAGGGATGTGTGGGGTTGGAGGCTTGACGAGGCTGTTTTGGAGGCTAGGTTTGGTGGCGTGAATGTGGATGTTGGTGTGGGGGGTGATTGTCGTTTGGAGGTTTATGGCTTTGTCCCTGTGGGGGAGGCTGGCGAGGAGTATTCTGTGGTTGGGGAAAACGCTGGTGCTGGTCTTCTTGGAGCTCTGGGTATGAGGCGTAGGTGTGGCGGCTCGTTTCCCACTGTTTTGGACGGCGGCAGTGTTGCCTGGGCAGTTGGGGAGGTTTTTAGGGGTTCTATTGGGTGGTATAATGCTTTTAAGGGTTTTCTTGAGGGTGGCCGTGTCGAGCTCCGTAGCGACGGTTGGCGCATAGAGTATGGGGACGGGTTGGTGTCTCTTGTGGCGGGCTGTAGTGGGAAGAGGGGATGTTATAGGGTTGTCTTTGGCAGGCGGGGCGAGGAGGCTTCTGGCTTGTTATCGGAGGAGGAGTGCTTGGTTGCGTCTGAGGACGTGGCTAGGTATATTGACGAGTCGAATCTTGCAATTGTTAGTGACTGGAAAAAGGTGCCAAGCGACCTTGCCAGAATCGTTAGTAAGGTTGCCAGGATGGCGGAGGAGTCTCCGGACAGGCTGGTAATGGAGGCAGGCGAGGTTGAGCTCTACGAGGACTACGACAAGGCTACGGGCAAGTGGAGGTTCTCTGGTCTATACATTGGTCTTGTGTATGGGGGTACAAGTGTAACGGTGTTTGTGGACGCGGCCCGCAATGTTACGGTCGAAGCTGTGAGAAGCGTCGAGAGGGACGAAGAGTGGGGCGAGGCGTTCAATGTTCTTGACAGCAGGGTGGGTGAAAAGATACTCGGTCTTCTGGGGATCAGTGTCTAGGGAGGACAAGGATACTTGTTTTTAGGGTAGTGTGGTCTTTTTGAATAAGGGGGTCTGGTGTAAAAGTGGCTGTTTTGTGGCATAAAGGCTTTTATGTCTTATGGCATTATGTAATCAGTACCATGATAAGGGCTAATATAAGTAAGGATCTTGAGAGGAGGTTTAGGGAACTTGCGATGAGGAGGTTTGGATACGGAAAGGGCTCTCTGCAAAGAGCAGTCGAGGAAGCTATTGCGCGGTGGGTTTCATGGGTGGAGGAAGAGAGCTTAAGGTTTGAAGGGGACCCCGTGGAGGCTATTGACGGTATGCTTGCGGGTCTTGATGTTGATTCGGTGGAGCTTCAGCATAGGCTTAAGGAGCTCTGGGCCTCAAAGGTGCTCAAGGATATAGCAGGTTGATACGGACATCTTTCTCGAGGTTATGCTTTCCCGTAGGAGGAAGGACGAGTGCAAACTCTTTTTGAAGATGCTTAGGGACGGCGAAATATTGGGTACCGTGACGGATTTCTCGGTTCACTCAATAATGGTGCTCTTGGACAGGCTCAACAGGCCCGAGAAGCTGAAGACTTTTCTCCTGAGCTTGAAGGGGTACAGGGGTCTGGCTGTGCACTATACGTCTATTGCGGAGGAGGTTAGTGCGGTGGAATTGGCTCGGGAGAAGAGACTGGACATAGATGATGCTCTGCAGTACGCTGTTGCCCTCTCTATTGGTGCAGATGCCATAGTTTCATTTGACGAGGACTTCAATAACTTGGGGATACCGAGGCTGGAGCCTGTCGATATCATCGATAAAAGGAAGAGCCATTAATGTATTGAAAGTCCTTTTTTGGCAAGCTTTGGTATTCCTAGACCTGAAATATAAAAATTTGTGGGAAAATAGATTTGGAGAAAGTGACATTCCTTTCCCCTAGGGCTTTTTGTTAAAGGCTGTCCATTGTGTTTAATGCTGAATATCCTGGGAGGCTTTGGCCATGCATGGGTGGTTGTCGACTCTTACGGGTTTATGCGGGGAGCGGTGCGTGTGTTAGGGGTAAAAATTTAATATGGTTGCTTTCCTACAGAGGTGTGCTTGTTAGGCGGATTGGTGAGTGGGTTGTTGGGCGGGTTGATGGGCTGAGGATTGTTGATTATTGTTTGTGTTTGTCTGGGGGGTATGTTGTTGTGGAGGGGCCCCGTGGGAGGGCTATGGGCTTTGCGCATGTTCCCCGTGAGGATCTTCATGGTATGGGTGGCGAGGTTAGGGAGCCGAGGCTGGAGGAGGTTGTGGAGATGTTGCTGGATTTGAACCCGTTGAATAGGGTGCTTGGGTTGGCTATGGCTAACGCTGTTTCGCAGTATTTTTTGGGC
>Ga0080005_174341_pt1 | contig 34270 bp, 44 predicted proteins | sample JossMetagenome_2_FD_69208 | JGI IMG/M metagenome (GOLD analysis project Ga0080005, IMG submission 69208) | Hot spring sediment microbial communities from Joseph's Coat, Yellowstone National Park, USA - JC3_ASED (SPADES assembly) (version 2) | ecosystem: Environmental > Aquatic > Thermal springs >...
CATATTCCGCTTCATAGCCATAGTGACAAACACCGAACACATAACCCTCACGAACAGCTCCCCGACCTCTGGCCCTATGTTGGAGGACAGCTTGCCTATGAACCTGGTCATTATCATGGCGGCCAGCACGACCGGCACGTCCTTTATACGCAGGTAGAGATCCTCAGCTATCTCATCAAGATATGGGCCGAATAGTTGCTCCAGCTTGTCCACCCCCTCTTGTTCTAATATGGTCGAGAGGAGCATCTTTAGGTCGTCGTCGAACTCTATGGAGTCGTCCTTCAGCCTTGAGAGGACGAACATGGCGTCCTTGTCTCCGGCCGCCGCCAGCTCCTCAAGCCTCCTCTTCATCTCCTCCAGACCCGAGCTCATGGTCATAGAAAGATCTATCATAAATAAATGTTTCTCTCCACCAGAACCAGAAGGGCGTAGTTAGGAGGAGCGGCAAATTGCTTTTTAGCCCTACTCCCATTTTGCCATGAGGCTGGCTGAGTTCAAGACCAGAAGGCATGAGGCAGATATCTCCGCTACAAGACATGAGACATATATCTCCTTCGGCCCACGGCCAACCTTCTACCTAAAATCCAACGGAGTTGAAATTAATGACGTCAACCCGGTCTTCCTCTTCCCTCTCATCCTTGGGGCACTCCACCTAGACGTCATGGCCTCTTTCCCCTATGGGCTCAGCGTATCAGACCGCATAGGCCCCAAAAGAAGGATATTCAATATGATATGCTTTGAGATAGGCAGATGCCCTATGTCTGCTATGACCAAGATGGAAAATATAGAGATAAGCTCATTGTACGACCAAACGCTGTTCTCACTTATTATGGGGCAAGATGCCAATAATGGACTCATATGGATGGTGGGAACGGTGCCTGCCCTGCTCTGACCTCCTCCCTGCCCTAAAGGGCTGGGCCTTCCCCCATCAGCAAGAACCTCGGGATGAGCACCAAGAGCCCGCGCCCCAGCGGACTGCCCAGGACGAAGTACCCCCTAGCCCTGGCCAGCTTGTACAGCGACGTCCTCTCCTTCCCCAGCATCCCGGTTCTGCCGAGGACGGCGACCACGCGCTTGCCGTCGGCCAGCTCCGGCGCCGCCTCGGGCCGCACCACGGCAAGATCCGCGGATCTGCAGTCGTCCACGACTGAGCCGCCGAGGTGCACCACGAGAGGCGTGAGGGCCAAGGCGACGTCGCCGTCCTCTGAGCACAGCGCCTTGGGCTTGTACAGCGCTGTAAGCAGAGTTATTAGGGGATCGTCGTTTGCCAAGCCCTTTGCCCTGTAGAGATACGCCTCCGCGAAGTGCAACGGGTCGAAGCCTGTCGGTAGCTTCCCATGCCTCTCGTAGAACATAATGAAGTCGCCGACTATCCAAGCATATTCGTCGGCCTCGTATGGGGAATAGGACGATGGCCTCCACCGCGCTGGGGCGTAGTCCACGACCCTCCTCGGCAGAACCTCCGCCAGCTCCCAGACGAAGCCCAGACAGAAATACCCGAGCTCCGCAACATCCCTCCTGGGCTTGGACAGCGACACGGCGAGCACCTCCCCGGTGGATCTGTCCACCACCGCCTCGTCGCCGTTTGCCCCGACTTCCGGGGCCAGCGAGAGGCTTCCCCCGTTAAGCAGTATGCGCAGTACGTCGTCCCTGACGCATATGCCCTCGACCGCGTTGGGTTCTGCACGGACACTAGAGACGCGCGCCTCCCGGCGGGAATAGCTTCGGCTCACCGCCTTAAAGGATGGGGAGGAGCTCATGTTAGGAGGAAGGCAAACTGCGGCTGGTCGAAGGCGATTAGGAAGGATCTGCTCAGCTCCTCCACCTCCGCCTGCCAGCGTTCCCCCAGCGCTTGCATCCTACTGCTGACGTCCAGGAATAGTTTGGCGAAGAACTTCAGCCAAATGTGGCAGAACCACCTAACCTCAGAGGGGCATCCGATCGACTTGCTTGAGTAGGTCTGATCCTCCATCTCAACCCGCAGAAGCCCAACCATCTCCAACTTCCTCTGGATCCCATACGCCACGTTGAAGTCTTGTAAGATCATCGATGACCAGAGGCCGAACTCGCCCATGGTCTTGAGCAGTTGTTCCTTTTCGGATTGGGCCTCCACCACGGAGGATGGGTATAGGCGCAACTCTATCATGGGCCACAGATCCAAGGCCAGACGCCTAGAAAAGCCATGGAGATTCCTGCCCTCGAAAATCCTCTTCATCTCGACCTGTAAGGAGAAGAGCCGCCTCCCCTCAGCCGTCAATCTGATGCCCATAGGTGGAGATGGCGGCTAAATTAAGTGTTTTCGCCCATCGTTTTGCGAAGCGGCTGAACACAATAGGTCTTCCGCCAAGAACCTTTAAATCCTTCACCTGTTGTAGCCGTGGTGCCGCGTGCTAAGGATTTGTTCGACGTCTTGGCGTTCACGACCGATCCTTTCGACTTGCTCGTCAGTATATACGGCGGTGGAGTCACAGTTATGGCAACGCCGATAGGGATCGAGGAGGTCAGGATGATGATCGATTCGGCTGAGGGGTCCGGAGTACCGGTGGTGGCGCAGATACCTAAGGATCTGCTGTGTCCCGAGATCCACGACCTGGTCGGCGCGTCGGAGCTCCCTAGAGATCTCAGCAATCTCCGCGTGTTCATAGTGGCGGTGACGCCGAACTGCAGGTTCTACGCGCTGGCCTTGCTCAATCCATGAGCAACGACGCGCCCCAAGCGCTGTTAGATATGTGCAGGAGGTACGTAGGCGAGGCGGCCTGCCGCCGCATAGCTGGGAAGGTGGTCGAGGTGGTCGCGAGGAAGCGCCTTGAGTACACCAAGGAGACCTCGGACGGGGCTATGGTGACCTTCGCCATATCTTGGCTATTCGATCACGAGACCTTGCAACTTTCCTTCCCTAACAGCCGCGCGGTGGTGATGCTGGCAGGCGCAGGGGTTCCCACCTTGGTCATGAGGTTCGACGGAACAGGGAATCTAGAGGGCGCATCCATGTACACGGCCGAGCTGTTCGGCCTTCTGAACGCCTACGACAGATCCTTGCTGACGCAGGTGAAGAAGATATTGGCCCGCTAGCGACCATTCCTTAAATACATCCGCATTCAACAGCTCATGGTGAGGGTGTTCGTAACCGGAATAACAGGGTTCATAGGGAGGTCGCTGGCGAAGAGGCTTGCCGATGAGGGCTACACGGTCTACGGCTTCGTCAGGTTCCTCTCGGAAGGGAGAAGGACTGTGGAGAATGCTGAAATCATAACCGGGGATCTGACCGACTACCATTCGGTCGAGAGGGCGGTTAGGCTTGCGAGACCGGAAGTTGTATTCCACTTGGCGGCGCTTTCGCCTGTAAGCGAAAGCTACTTCCAGCCCTCGCTGTATGCCGAAACCAACTACATAGGCACCGTTCATCTGCTTGAGGCCTTGAGGAGGCATGCTAGAGAGACTGTGAGGCTTGTTGCGGTGGCTGGGACAACTGAGATGTTCGACAGCAGTGAGGAGCTGGATGGGTATAACGAGCTGAGGCCGGAGTCGCCGTATGCCGTATCCAAGATAGGCGAAATGCTCTACGCAGAGTACATGCACAGGGCCTACGGCCTGCCCGTAGTCACGGCGATTCCGACTAATACCTACGGCAGAGCCTTGGTCAGACAGAGGCACTTCTTCGTCGAGAAGCTGATAACCGAGATGCTGGAGGGCAAACAGGACATCTATTTGGGCAACCCCGACGCCATCCGCGACTGGATGTTCAGGGAGGATCACGTGGATGCCTATGTGCACATCATGAAGGCGGCGTTAGATGGCCGACCGGTATTCGGCAGGCGCTTCGCCTTCGGCACCGGCATAGGCTACACCACTAAGGAGACGGCGGAGATAATCAAACGTTTGGTGGGCTCACAGGCAGTCCTGCACTGGAACGCGCTACAGAGGCCGGTCGAGACGCAAAAGATAGTAATCTCGAAGGAGGCCATAAGGAGAGCTTATGAGGCGCTGGGCTGGCGGCCGAAATATGCATTAGAGGAAGGCCTCAAGAGGGCTATAGAGGAGTGGAAGGAGGTGCTGGGGAAGCAGTAGAACTCGAAGGAACGCTTTTATTCACGAAAAAAGCTTTTCCCGATGGCCAGATCTAGGAGCAGATCTAGCGAAGGCAAGGCGTACAGATCGGTCGAGGACCTCATAGAGGAGGTGAACTCCCTGAAAAAGAGGGTGAAGTACCTCGACCGGATCATATCCAAGCTGGGCTGGCTGATCCCGGCCGACCTCGCCCGCTCCATTTTCGGCGATCTCCCGGATGCTGTCGTGATGTCCCTCTGCGGAGTTCAAGTGCTGGATCTCTCGTCTATAGCTGGCTCCAAGAAGGCCAAGAAGCTGGTCGAACAGCTGTTCGGCGATGGGGAGATGCCGGAGGACGGAAGCCCCGCCTCGGTCTTGGCCAAGTCGTGCCTAGCCCTCTGGACCGGCCGCACGTTCATAGTGCCGAAGTCCCTTCTGAGGGTATCCGCCAAGCTCGGGATAGACCCTAAGGAGCTCATCTCAAGGTCTGCGGTCGTGGACGACGCCATATACAGGCTGTTGAAGGCGGTGATATGCAGAGGCTGACCGACCTCCCGGCGATCAGCGACAAGGATCCGTTCGCGCTCATGGTTGCGTACTACATCGCCCCCTTGATGGCTCGCTTGGGGTTTGTGGTCGGGTGCCCCGACAGCAGGAGGGCATGCATAGCGGCCGGCCGCAGGTGGATGAGGAGCAAGTTCAAGACGCTGGGAATAGCCGAGGTCGATGGATGCCACGTGGTGGGCGGCAGGCCCATATCCTGTCTCGTCTACGGCACGGTGAGGTACGACGGCCACATAATGTACTCCTTGACGCCAAACGGCATAAGGTTGCTCAACTTGACCCACATGTACGAGGCCAAGCTCCCAGTGTCCGACGCCAAATACATCTCCCTCGCGTCCTCCTTGGACGTGGCGTACTTCTCGGACGTGCTCTTTGGGGCCGATTACGGCGTGATCTACATACCCACCGAGGACTCCGTCTACTACATAGTGGCGAGCTCCAAGGGGGATCTGTCGATATTGGGCTCCCTGTCCGAGCTACACAGAAGCGTGTTGGAGACTGTGAAGAAGGAGCTTACCGAGCACATGCTCCTGCCGCACTCCTCCACCCCCTACCAGCTCTAGCAAGTTGGTTTTTAAATTGCTGAAGCCGCCCTCCATGGCGCTACAGATCGGACCGCCTATTTCGCAACGATTCGGAACGCTGATATTGAGGCCAATAGGAGTTCCTCCGCCGTACGTTCCCGTGCCCACCCAGCCTGAATTGAGGCCACCGCTTGAGCTCATGCCCACCCAGCCTTGGCCTGCAGTGGGCGCTAGACTTGCAGGGGTTAAGTCGTTGGTGAGCTTATACCCCTCCAACTACGAAGCTGTTAAGAAGGCCATAGACGACGTGGTGGTTCAGCTTAGGAGCAGGTGCAACCAAGTCGTCCAGAACTGCAACGTCAAGCTGGACGTGCTGAACTTATCCGACCTTCAAGGCGCCACGACCAACATATACACCGCAGGATGGAGGATATCGGCCGCTCCCGCCCAGTCCGTCGACGTCCTCAAATACACAGTAGGAAGCAACATGGCCATAGGCATAGGCGGCTTCGCCGTATTTGCGAAGGCCTCGCCTGCCCCGTTCGACATATACAAGATAAACATATACGGCGACCTGCAGGGGACGAACAAGCTCTACACAGCCGTCACCTACTCCTCAGCGTACGTGGAGCAGGCCGCCAGCGGCGTCGCCGTGGCCTACGTCCCCACGATCCCGCTGGTGTTCACGCCCGGCTCCAACATATACATAAACGTCGAGCTCGACCCCGACTACCTCAAGTCGCTCGGAAACGCCACCTCGTTCTCGACGCTCCTGATGCCCCTTCCACTCGCTAAGCTGGTTCCTGCATAAAATGGATTTTTTTCCAATCCCTCTGCTCCCGCATTAGGAGGCACGCCGAGATCCTGCTTTCATCCCCAGAAGTTCCAGAGGAGATAAGGCATACGGCAGAGCTCCTACTCCTCTACTGCCTTAAGAAGCAGTAGCGTCTGATAGATCGAGCGCTTCAGCGACTCCTTGCTGAACCTCTCCAACAGCCAGCCCCTCTCCCTCCTCACCTCGCCGGCTATTTGGGGGGCGGCCGCCAGCTTGGCGGCGAAGTCCTTCGGATCCACCCTTGGCCCTTGACCGACGTGTATCGGGTTGTTCTCGTAGACCCTCTCCATCCCTGCCACTTGAGCCGTCAGCTGGAAGAACAGCCTAGGCGGAATATACTCAGTCCACGGGCCGAACCTTGGCGCCACAACCGGCACCCCCAAGGCCAGGGCCTCGAAGGCGTTGAGCTCGAAGCCGCCTCCCCTGGATGGGAGGGCCACCACATCCGCGGATAGGTACAGCGCCTTGAGGCACTCCTTGTCGAGCCACCTCCCTACATGCACCACGTTCCTCCCCGCCAGCTCGCTGGGCACAGACGGGGAGCGTAGGAGGAGAGTGTAGTTGACGCCCATCCTCTCAAGCTCCTTGAGGGCCTCGGCGAGCAGGTCGAGCCCCTTCCTTCTCCCTGAGTGGAGCAGGAAGTAGAGTATGTGCAGGCCTCCGCCGCGCTTGAACTCCTCATCGCAGTTGAGCTTCGCGGAAGCCCAGGAGGGATCCACGTAGGGATACCAGACGTGCACCGGGATCCTCACGCCGGACTTGACGTACACAAACTTGTTGTTCTGGGATGGCACCGCCAAGAATATGGCGGCGGAGTTTATTATATCCACAGCCATCCTAGATATCCCGTCGGAATCGGCTAGATCCATGCCGCCCGCCTTACCCCGTAGCGATGAGGCGACCCGCCCCTCCTTGTAGAGGAACGGGATGAGCACGCTGGAACCGGCGGGCCGGCCGCTCCAGCCCTCTATGTCCGCCTCAACTACCTCAAGGCCCAGATCCCGCATGGCTTCTATGTACATCTTTGCGAGTATGGCGAAGGAGTTCTCCGGATGCGATTTGGGGTATACCACCTCGATCATGCTTCTTCGATATAGCTGATAAGCTTCATGCATGCCTCGAAGAGCTCCTCCGCCAGCAACTCTGCCTGCGCCCGCTCTATGCAGTATATCCTCCTGCCCTTCTTGCCGTTTTTGATCACTTTAGGCCTCCTAGAAAGAGGCAACCACATGTATATCCTGGACAGATACCTGCCGAGCATCTGCGACTCCCAGCCGCGTCCCACTATCTGCCTTGTCGAGAAGCACAGCATGCCTCCCTTCGACGACGAGGCCATATCTATGATGGACTTCTTGATCTCTTCGCACATCCTCCGCCTGTTCATCTGTGCGATAGTCACCATCCCGCCCTCCTCAACGGCTTGCATATCCTCTCGGTCTTTGCGAGGGGCCTGCCCAGACAGATCCTCCTCCTGGCCTCCTCCACGCCGATGATCAATATGCCGAACCTACGATCCCCGCGCATGTATATCTCGTGCCGTACGCCGTCCAGCAACTTTTCCAGCACCGCGATCAGCAAGCCGGAATACACGCCCCTAGCGCCCCTCCTCTCCATGCCGAGCGCGTCCATCAGCTTGGAAAGCTTGAGCATGTACGCGTTCCCCTTGACGCCCTCCAGCATTCTGCAGACCGCGCTCCTTATTCCCTCCTGGGTTATCTTGCAACCGAAGCCGCCTATTGAGAGGACTGTGCAGTCGGGGATCCTCTGGCACCAAAAGGTGAGGCCGCCTATTGTGACCCTCCTGAGTATCCCCTGCCGCTCAAGCGCCTTGAAGGCCCTCCTGATGGCCTTCTCGCCGTAGCCGCACCTGCTCGCCATCTCCATGGTGCTGAAACAGCAGGTGAGCCCATCCTCTAAAGCCTCAAGGATGCACTCCCTGCTCGCCTTGGTGAGGGCCATGCAAGAGAAAAATGAAGTATTATTATAATTTCATCCCGCGCAGGCCGCCGCATCCGGCCGCCCCACTCTGGGCCGCACCTCCGCAGATCCAGCCATGGCGGTCGGCCAAAGTCTGCGGCACCCGTTTAAGGGCAAGTTCTGTTTTCACCAATTTTATATTTTATCTAGACCCAGCTCCTTGATCAGCTCCTTGGAGAGCTCGGCGGCGAACATGAACGCCAACATCAGCATAGGGAACGCCAACAGCATGAAGTTCATCAGATCGCTCATGCTCACGCAGAGGCACTGGGATGGATTGGCTTGGGCCGCCGCGGCTACGCTCCGCTCCATGGCGCTATATTATCCAGCTAAAAAAGTCATTTAATCATCTTGACCACCGCAAGGAGCAGTATCAGCGGAATCATCTGCTCCACCATGCTGTATATGTCCGCGCCTTGTTGCTGAGCGACGGTCACCGACGTTTGGCCGAAGCAGTTGCACCCTCCGGTGCCTATGGCTTGTATGGTGTATACCCCGGTCGATGAGGCCGGCACCGTTGCGGCCGTCCCGGCTATGGTCTGCGTCTGTCCATCCGGAGTCTTGACTACTATCTGTACGTTGCACCCCGACGGCGCCCCGGATACGCTTATGTTTATATTTCCGCCAACCTGCGCCGCGGATACGTTCAGATTGCAGGTCTGATTGACCGGGGCCGTCCCGCCGCTCAAGTCGCAACAGCAACCGCATGGCGCCGTGGATACGCAACTCCCGCCGCTGTTGGCGCATGAGCTCTGATCCGTGCAGTAGGTGGATGGCGGGCATGAGCCTTGCTTTGGAGCGCTTGCCACCTGCGGCGTTATCTGCCTTGACGCTGAGGACACCTGAACGCCGTTGTAGAACAGCTTCAGATCCAGCTTGTGCGGGGAGGAGCAGGTCACGTTCAAGTTTATCACAGCGGTGGCGCTGGCGTGATCCCCCACTGAGATGCTCCTCCTGTCCGCCAGCTGGCCGTCCAGGTACGTCTCAAGGATCGGGGGCGCGGTCGGAGGGCCGCCCGAGTTGAGCACTGTGACCACCACGGTGGCCTCGGTCAAGGACAGCTGGCTACTGCACGGAGGGACGTTGACGTATACGTTAGATATCGTCAGCGAGCTTTGATCCGAGACCGATACCGTGACGTAGTACGGCTGGGTTTGGGACGTCCCCACCACGGCATACACCGAGACCTCGTAGGTGCCGGAGCTGGAGAACGGAGACATGGGGACAGTCACGGTGTTCAAGCCCTGGCTGAGCTGAACCGACGCCTCCCCGTAGCTCAAGCCGTTCACCTCCCTGGCCCTCACCACTGCGCTGGCCTGCCCCTGCGAGTATATGCTCACCTTTAAGTACCACTGGTTGCCGACCAGCACTTGGCCCGACGGAGCGGCCGAGACTATGCTCACTTGGGCGGCCGAGTTGGACACGGCCACGGTCGCGGTCTTGAGGTCGGTGACGGCTGTACCGACCCTGGCATCTATGTACAGCGTGTATGTGCCGGGGGCGCTTATCGCAGGTATCTGCAGTTGAACCGTCTTCGAGGAGCCGGGGTACATGGGCCCGAGGTCCAGCGTAGTGGTGCCCATCACGCCCGGTATCCACGCCTCAAGGTAGCAACCCGACGGCTGGCAGGCGCCATTGCCGCTGTTCGTGACCGTGATGGTCGTGGTGTAGCTTTGTGCAACGGTCATTGATATGTACTGCTCGTAGTTGGTTATCCTTATCGACGGGGCTTGGCTCGCGTTGCAACAGCACGTGCCGGGCCCGCCGCAACCGTAGAAGGTGCATGTGCCGGTGCAGGAGAGGGTCTCGACGCATTGGTAGTTGCAGGGAGGAGATGCAGATACTGAGAAGATCACGTCGTCCGTCTTCAAGCCGTTCGAGTCCACCGCATATATGTCCAATAGGTCGATCCCGCTCTGCTGTATCTGCCTGGTCATCTGCACCTGGCTTGTGCCGTAGGCGTCCAGCTGAACTTGCTGTTGAGCTCCGTTGACCACCAAGATGGCTGTCTGCGGAAGGGGCAGGAGGTTCTTCAGCACCACGGTTAGGGTGTAGCTGTTGCTGTTCACGTTGACCAAACCACTTGTCACCTTGTTCCCGTTGACGTACACCCCCACAATGCTCACCGTTACGGTCGTCGTCTGGGCGGCCACGCGCAGGCGCGTCTGGGCGGCCAGATCCATACAGCTGGAGCACGGCTGGAGGTACGCCGAAAGAACGTAGTCGCCTGGGTTCAGCTGGACTGTGCCGTTGAAGTCTCCGTTGGGCTTGTTCGGAAGGCTTGCGTAGACCACCTGCCTGGCGACGGCGTTTCCTGATGAGTCCCACACCACGGCCACCAAAGGCACCGTGCCGCACGTGTGCGGATAGAAGGCGTACGTGCCGACTCCGTAGCCGGCCCCGGAGGGCCACGGGTCGCCCCAGAAGCTTATGGTCAGCTGTTGGTAGGGCGCAACGTCGAGCTCGGCCACCAACGGAGAGGAGCTGGGCGTCACCTTGCTCTGCGATTTATAGAGCACGTTCCCGCTGGCGTCGTCCACCTCGACGTAGGCCTCGCCCCCAGTGACGTTGACCACAAGCTTGGCGCGCCTCATTAGCGGCCAGGTGAGCGTCACCTGCTGTTTGTCCACCCACTTGAAGACTCCGTGGTTGAACGAGCCGGAGTAGACCGCGTTGCTGTCGCTACACAAGCCGCTGAGCATCCAAGAGAGGAAGTACTGGACGTTGTATGGAGGCGGGCCGGAGCCTTGATAGACGTTACCGCTGGTCACCGCCGGTGTGCCTATCAAAACCAGAGGATAGTTGGGGTTGTACTCCATCGGCGCGACGCACTGACACCCGGACGTACAGCTGGACGCGCAGGTGCCCCCCAACGAGGAGCAGGCGTCCTGGGAAATACAGCCGATGTATACTAGCGGATCAGCTCCTCTGGATTTACCCGCTCGCGCCACAAGCGGGTGAGCTCAGAGATTATAAACGTGTTCGGTAGCTTCGACCTGCCGACCTTTGCCCTTGCCGGAGTCTTGGTGTAGGGAGATACGGCCTCCACCATAAACACTCCCCTGCCGACAAGCGCCGCTATGCTGTACTGGTCGGTGACGAAGATCTGCCCGGTCAGCTTATCCACGAACCTCAGCTGAGGCTTGCGGACTACGCGCCTGCCCATGGCCTACACATCGAAGAGCTCCTCGTCTCCAAGGTACTCCTCCATAGCCCCGCTGTCAAGCGCCTCCCCCTCAAGCTCTGCCGCCGCAGTACCGCTTCTGTCTGTATTAGGAGGCGGCTCCGCCAGCAACCTGACGTACGGCTTCCGCGTCAGCTGTACCGCAGGCCCCTTCTCTCCCGGCCCGGGCTTCTCCTCGAACGCCAGCTTCACATCCACGTACCTCACCCCATCCACGCCGGCGTCGGCCACCGCGTGCTTTATGGCCCTGCCCATGGCGCCGGCCACTGAGCGGTCTACGTCGTAGAGCGCATCCAAGGCGAACAGCGCCATCTCGTATACGTACGGCCTGGCCGACGGCGACATCGACGATATCCTCCTGTACTGCTCCACCAGCATCAAGGCCGACCTCTTGATGGACTCGTGCAGGGCCTTCACCACCTTGTGAGGCGTAGATTCGTGCGCCCTCTCCCCGCGGCGGGAGAAGGCCGCCGAGGCGAACGCCAGGCGTAGCAACCTGGAGAGGCTGACCGCGCCGCCCGAGGTTCTCACCAGCTTCCTGATGCGACCGTTGAGGACGTACTTGACCCTCCTCCTCTCCCTGTCACTGCCGCCCCTGGCCAGGGATATGTACTTCAGCGCCTCCCTTATATTGTTGTAGTTGAACCTATTGTCAAGTAGATCTATCATCATCTCGCCCAAGGTCTTCCCCGACCCCTTGGCGAGCTTCTCCAGCACCCCCATGAGGTGGGGCACTATCCTCTTGTTCAACAAGAGCGAGAAGGCCCTCCTAGCCTCTATATATCCCCTGTGTATGTTCTTGTAGAAGCCGAGGTAGAGCGTGCGGCGGGTCTTCCTGCCTTTTATGTAGGCCTGGGCATAGACGGCGTATCCGGCCTTGTCTCGCCTGGCCCACACGTAGAAGGAGATGCCAACATCTACAGCGGAAAAGAGGTATACCGATCTAGCGTTCGGAAGCACGCGAGGATACATGGAGAAGGAGAAGGCTGTGGTATAAAACGCTTCCGCCTTGGGCAACATTTAAAAGAAAATGCCCATCCGCATCCATGGGGCCTCCCAGCGCGTTCTTGAGGGTGGACGACCACAAGCTATACATAGAGATGCGGCCCATCTGGGACGGAAGGCTTTGGTCGGCGCTCAGCGAGCTGGCCTCAAGGGAGGGATGCAGGGTGAACATAGACGTGTTTGGGAACTCGGCGAAGATAGACCTCAAGGCCTGCGGCGGTTCATACCCATTCGTCTTCAAGGCGGTTCCCAGGATCAAGCGTCCCCCCGGAATGAGCATGGGGACGTACGAGTGCACCTTCGACGGCAGATACTTGCTATGCACCAAGGTTCCGTTCATCTAGAATGCGTGGCCTTCAAGGTGAACTCCAAGGAGCTCGGCGGGGTGAGGGAGATCCAGATCTGCGTGGAGGGCAACAGCGCCTCTGTGTTCGGCGACGAGGCGACCTTGAGCTTGATATTCGGCTCAAGCAAGCCCTTCGCCGTCCACGGCAACGAATGCGCCTTGCGCAGGATGCTGGCCGGCGCCCTAATGGCGGCCCTGTACGAGGGATATATAGAGGTGCTGTCCCCTACGCCTGACCGCCTCTCCAGGTGCTAAGGGGTGGAAAAATCTTTTTTAATCAATCCTACTACTATGCCTGCTTCTTGGACGCCGGCGCGGGCTGTTTGGTTTTCATAACGGACAGTAGAAGTTCTTTCATGGAGTTCTTTATGTACGTCATAGCGAGCCCATAGACGTCTTCCAGCTCGGGCGGTATGGAGGCGGGAGGCGGCGCAACCCTTCTACCTCCCTCCTCCTTACTTATGATCTCCTGCCTCACCTTCAACTCCTCCACCGACTGTGTAAGCTGTTCCAGCATGACCCTCATCTGAGCTAGGGCGTCCTCCTGGATCTGGGGCGCTTGTTGCACCTGCTGGACTTGAGGCATCAGCGTGCCAACCGCGCGGTTCACTTCGAGGACCATGCCGGTGATCATGGAGATGGCGCGGAGGGCGCGTATGAGGTCGGCAACGCTCATGTTCTCGAACTCCTCTACGCCGTACTTCTGCTTTACATATGTTGCAAGAGCCTCCGCTATTAGCTCAGCCCGATCCTTGTCTAAAAGTAGGGACGACTCCTCAAGGGCTTTGGCGACCTCCTTGGGGAGCTCAAGCTTTACCTTTTGGCCCATCGCTTAATTGCCCCTCACCTCATAAATGTGTTCACCAAGCAGTCGGCGACCTCCTCCGGCTTGCCCTTCGACATGCAGTCGTACATGGCGGTCAAAACCCTTATCCCCATCCTGGTGGAGCCTATCTCGAAGGCCAGCTCCGCGCGGTTGGGGCCCAACTGCTGGAGCTTCAAGAGCTTGAACGACCTGACCACCATCTTCGCCATATCGGGGTTGAGGCCGACCACGGCCGCCGCAGAGAAGTTGCCCTCCTCAAGCTCCTTCAGCCCCTCCTTAAGGGACGACAGGAGGGGAGAACAGCAGTCCTGTTCGGTGCATCCGACTCTGCAGTCGGACTGGATATATACGCGTATATAGCTCTCGTTGTCGGTCTCGTACCTTACGGAGACGTTCAGCCCGCCCACAGTTTTGCTCAAAGAACCTATCACCTCCTCCGCTTGCTTTTCCACCTCCGGCTCGACCATGACGCCTGATCCTCAGCCAATTAAAAATCTTCCTCCAAAGCGACGCCTATGCTCTTTACAGAATATACAAATGTACACATAGTTATTCTCTAGGTATTTGGGTTAGCGCCGTTCCTTCATCGACGAATGTGCCTATTCTTTACACTAAATATATAAATATAGTAGAATACTGTAAAGCATATCTGCACCCATTAGGATCATGGCGCTCAATTCCTATACATATCAAACAAGGTAAATGGTGACAGCTGAACTCTTTTGGGCCTAGAAATTGAAATCCAAGATCCTCCCGAGAAACTCCTGGGTAGCTAGAGAACCCCTGGGTATGGACGCCGAAAATATACAAAAGAAAGTAAAGGATTCGGGCGGTTGCTGGATCCGGCCAAAGCGCAACTGTAGAGATGCACCCAAGCAAACCGCACACGGCGGACGCGCGGCCAGGAGAGGCTAGAGAGGAGCATCATTAGAGAGGAGCCCCGTTAGAGACCGCCGCCAATTAGCCTAAAGACGAATCAGCTTGTAGCCTAAATCAGATGCCGTCCCACAGCCCCAGGAGGATCAAACCCAGGAGGATCAAAGATAGGATTCAATTCCCTAAGGGGCCATGACAGTTGATGATGCGACGGATGACGATTGAATTCGAGATGTCGATCCATCTCCTTTATTATAATATATTAAGATAATATTAATTGAGACATAGAAAGTGTCTTTTCGACACTAGGCTTGACGGGCGATTTTGGTCTTAGGTAAAGCGGTCTATACGGCTTTAAACTTCCCGGTTATCGGATGGGTTAGCTTATTGGCTAAACAAAATGATGGGAATAGAACTCAATGGCCCCGAGCGGAATTTCTGTATCTCATCGGTTCCGTGCTGGGTTCAGCATATTTTGTAATTCTTTATGTTTATAGATATGATTTTGCATATTTTCCAAGGATATGGCGGACAGGTTTTGGAGAGCGCTCCGAAGGAAATTCAACTTAGTCCGGAGACGTCAGCCAACCTCAGTTAATATCGACGCTTAAGCTAAGGCGGAAGGATGCGTAGTTAACTGATTGATGAAGCATAGTTAAATGGGGATATGTGCAACATGCTGGAGAGCATCGGGCACGCCGGCCGCCCGCCGTTTATCTCATTGTCGCATCTTCCGTAGGGCCGCCCCGGAGGTTTGTATATTGACAAAACTAGAAGCATATGTTTATTGGATACATAGAAAGAGCAAAATACGCCGTTGCTTCGGCGCCGCGGAGCTTCCTTGGGCTGATGTAGAGGCCTCTCTGGACTAGCCTTCCCCGACGTCTGCCGGCAGGAAAAAGATAAATATATCCCTAGCTGAGGCCTCATGCAAACGGTACAAGAGAGAGCTCAGCCGGCGAACTGTGTGGCCCTTGAAGCAATCTCGCTCTACGACCTATCGTACGCCATAGAGGCGTCTAAGCTCAGATCAGCTGGTGATGTAGACCTCGATCTGATAGAGAGCATAAGGAGGTACGGCGTCCTCACTCCGGTGGTGGCGAGCAAGGAGGGGGAGAAGCTGAAGATCATAGATGGGTGGCGCGTCCTCCAAGCGGCTCTCCAGATATGGCGCACGGCCGTGGAGAGGCAGGCGGTGAAGATACCCGTCATAGTCGATTCCTGCGGCCAGGCCGAGCTCAAGCGGGTGCTGACGCACATAATGCAGAGGCCTGTTATGAAGGTCGAGGACTGCAAGGTGTCGCTGATGAACAAGTTGCTCCAGAGCAAGGGGGCGATAAAGGTGCAGGACGTGCAGTGCCCCGTATGCAACGCCATACTGAGGCTGTACGCTTCCGGCGCCCTTGAGGACGAGAAGCTCAAGGGGTACGTGGCCGACTGCCTCTCCCTATACAGATATGCGCTGAGCTACATGACCCTCACCGAGGCCATGGACCTCCTGACCGTGCTAAGGGCCCAAGGCGCCGAGGTGGGCGAGCTGGAGAAGGCCCTCAAGGAGAGAACCGAGGTGGAGAAGAGGAGGAGCACCCTCATGAGCTTCATAGGGAAGGAAAAGCAGGCGAAGGCGAGGGCGGACCTGCCGCTGAGCCGGCTCAGCCTGCGGCCAAGCCCCAGCAGTCCCCAGCCGCCAAGCCTCCCGCCGCCACTGCGCCGACGCAACGGCCGCCTGAGGAGGAGGCCGAGCAAGCTACGGCTCCAACTGCGGCAGAAGCCCAGACCGAGGAGGCCGAGGAGCTTGAGGGAGGGGAGGAGGCCGCCGCGGCCGGCATAAGGTCGCTGGAGCTGTTGAAGTGGCGCGAGCAACACCTGCAGGAGATAGAGGCCGCCAGGGAGAGGAAGAGGCGCCTCTACAGCCTGCTGTTGAGCTCGATGGGCAACGCGCAACTGGCCGACTTGGTGATAGCCTTGTTCACCAGCGACGAGGTCAAGGAGATCGCCTCGTGGTTCTCCAACGCAACCAAGATTATGCCCGTTCAGGAGGTGGTAGACAGGTTCGTGGTCAAGGCAACATCCTATCTGGATTCGCCGTCTCAGATAACGGTGACCAGGGAGGGCAGGAAGAAGCTCGCCGAGATGGCCGAGCTCTTCTCCATGCCGTCGACGTTCCTGCTGGACGAGCTGATCTCCTTGCTCTACGACTTCATCAACAAGAACGAGCTCTACAAGCTGGAGGACCTCAAGAGGCGCTTGGAGGGATAGGCCGACGCTTTTTAATAGCCCCTCCCTCTTCTACCATGCACCGCCTGTTCTCGACCCCGAGGTTCGTGGTCTCATTGTCCGAGAAGCAGTTCAAGGTGTTCGTCAGAACGGCCAAGGGGCTTGAGGAGGTGGATCCGGCTTCCCTAGACGGCGAAGCGTGGAAGGAGATACAGGAGGCGGTGAAGAGTAGCTACGAGCTGGTCGAGCTGTATCCGGTGCTCATGGCGTGGAAGTTCGGCGTCAGGAGGGGCTGTGCCAAGAAGGGCAACAAGTGCGTGAAGAGGTACCTTGAGTACATAAGGAGGATCGAGGAGGAGGAGAGGCGCGAGAGGCTGTCGGAGCTGATCCCTCCGGGATGGCCGAACCCGTTCTCCTAGCTAGGCTCAAGCGGTGAGGTCGGCCGAACCCGTTGTGATCCCTATCTCTGTTCTCCTCTTCCGTTCTCCACACCCATCTCCTTTTAAATAGTCGGTTTAGGCCTTCATGTCGTCAACAACCAACTGCGTCCCAGTGTCGTCTTGCTCCGGCGTATGCGTCTCGGCGTGCGGCAGTGAGGGGTACTGCGTCTGCAGTACTGCTTCCCTGCAAGCCTCTCCCAGCCCTACGACCTCCACCGCTACGTCGATAGATATATCAAGCATTGTCAACATGGTAGTGCAGATCATACCGCTGATAATCTTGATACAGCTGATGAAGGACTTCGGAGGCGGCGGATGCCAGGGAGGCTCAAGGTGAGGCGGCCCGTAGCCCATGTCGCTTTCGCTGACGCTGACCGCCTCGCAGGTGCCTCCCTATGGGACGGTAGCCTACAGGCTGGTGGCCGCCATAACTCCCCCGCAGACCTCGGGCCTCCTGGTCTACACCCTTAGGGTCAGCTACTCGAACGGAACCACCGTAGACGTCCCGATCTCCATACCATCGGGCGCGACCTCGGTGTCCTCGGCTTGGTACGAGCAGATACTGCCGTCGGTTCTCTACGACCCGAGCGGCAACGTCTATCTACCTACAAGCGGCACCCTCTACGACCAGAACGGCAACGCTGTGGCCGCGGCCGCGGTTCAGATCGTGCAGGAGCAACTGCCGCAGGGATACGCCAGGGCGGTTCTCGTGTACGGCCTACAGCAAGGCGACGAGGTGTCCTTCATCCAGACGTACGCCTCCATGGATAAGAACGTCCAGCCGAACGCGGTGAACATGGGCGGCTTCGTCCGCACCTACGTGGTCGTGGTGCCGAACTTCTCCTCCATATTCCAGATAGCCGTAGTGAGAAACGGCAGGTTCTACCTCTACACCCGGGTCTTCAACTTCACGGATCCCGACCCGGCGGCCTCCGTCACCGTTCCGATAGGCGACGATGCGGGCACGAAGTTCGATGCGGACAGCTCTGCCACTGCTGTGGTCTTCGATCCCGCGGACTACGACGGAATAGCGGGGTTCGGCAACCTGGTCATGCTCCCGAAGAACATAGCCCAGTTCGGCATCTCGTATCAGTCCCAGAGCGCGGTATATGAGGGGTTGCCGACATCTGGCGTGGATATGCAGAGCGCGAACGTAGGCATGCAGTACATGTCCTATCTGGACTACTGCGCCAGCTCGAACTCCTGCCAAGGGGTTAAGGCGTACAACCAGACGGACGCGTCCTGGGGTTCAAGCACCGCTAGGCCTGTGGCATATCTAGGCATATATGGGCAGTACTCCGGCGGCGCGACCGCGGCGGGCCTCAGCGACATAGCCGCGAAGATAGTGAGCGCCCTCCGCGAGCTTGCCCCATCAATAGGCAAGGACGACGCCTTCATAATCGAGGAGTATCCGCCCAGGGAGAGCGGAGGGATAGTCAGGAAGATATTCGCGTTCTTCGGGGCTAGGGCGTCAGCCGCGGTGGGCTCCCTCAAGGAGGTTCTCGCCAAGGCCGCCAGCAAGACCGGCAGGTTCGTCGCAGACTTCTGGAGCAAGGTGCCGGGGTGGGTGAAGATAGTGGCCGTCCTCTTCGGCGTGGCGGCGAGCTTGGATGCCGCAAACAACCTGGTAAAGAGCGTGAACCAGAGCACCGCCCTTTCCCTCTGCTCCCAGCTGACGCAGACATGTTCCGCTCTAATGGCCTCGTACAACAACTGCGTAAGGGCGGGGGGTCAGGACTGCTCGAACATAGCGAACTCCGACTTGGCCAAGATGTGCGCCTCCTGCGGCATGGCCATCCAGACCGTGGCGCAACAGCCTCAGCAACAGTCCACCTTGGATGTTTCAGGACTGCTAGAGCTGGTGCTAGTCTCAGCCGTGCTCATCCTTATGGTCAAGCTGATGAGGTAGTGGAAGCGGAAGACATTTATTTTTTCCTTTCACGGCTAGCCGTGGGCAGGTTCAAGAGGGTGAGGATAGGGAGGTACGTGGTTCTTCTCGGGAGGAGGAGCGCGTATGTTTACAAGATCAGCAGGGAGGGCCAGAGGTACATAGGGCCCGTCGGCTTCGTGAAGGGGCGCGCCGTACTGCTGATAGGGGAGCGGCCGGTGAAGGTCACCGAGGAGGGGATCGAGGAGGTGGAGGCATGAGCGACATAGACGACCTTCTGCGCAGGGTCAGAGAGCTGGCCGTATCAGCAAATCGGCTCATGCAAGCGCTGATAGAGCAACAGCTCAAGAGCATCACCCTCTACGACCTATTCAAGATGGCCCAGCAGAGGGGGAGGGTGGCGATAACTCAGGAGTGCTTCATAGAGAGCTACAAGGGCGACAGGTACGCCATATACAGCAACATGCCCATAACGGTCGAGGGTAATACGGTGAAGTTCTGCTGGGGCGCGGTGAAGGTGCCGGTAGTTGGGCAGTACTCAATGAGGAACGACAGAGGGCTCTTCATGATCTACTTCACATGATAAAGGATCCAAAATCTCTGAGCAAGCTTATCCTTTACTCTCAAGGATGGGGGCTCGTGGAGATCTACACCAACGACGAAAAGACCCTGCGAGCGATCGAGGAGATGTGCGTGTGGAAGGAGGAGGTCTCCGGGGCTATCACTGCGGTATGTAATTTATATAGTTTGGCCACCTTCTTGGTGAACTGCTCTGGCGGGGACGCCGTCCTGCGCGTCCTCCCCAAGAAGGAGTTCAGGTGATGTCCAGGTGCAACGCCTTCGAGGAGATCCGCAGGGTCGTGACCAGGGCGGTCGAGGTGATATCGCAGAGGATCGAGGTGCTCGATGCGGTCAGATACGGCGGGAGGGTCACGACAAACATAGGCGTCCTGGACTGCAAATACGGCGCGATCGAGTTCGTCCTTAACACCGGGGTCTACATGATACAGGTGACACAGTACGAGACGTCGATCTACCTGCCGAACAAATTCAAGATAGTCCTTCCGCCGGAGCTGGCCGATATGCTACGCACTGCCCTCGACGGCGCATGCAGGAAGGCTAAGGTTTTAGCTGAGAGGGGGGTCTAGGCCTATGGAGACCGAGCTCATGAGGCGCGTCTTGGAGGCCATGAGGAGGTACAAGTGCATACGCGGGGTGAGGGTCAAGGTATCAAGGTGCAGGGTCACGGCCTTGGTGCTTCTGTGCAACGGCCAGGCCGAGGAGATAGCCGGCCAGCGCGCGCTAGAAGATCCTGCCGCACATGAGGAGCGTGAAGAACCTGAAGAGCACTATGATCACGAAGAGGTTGAAGGAGATGGCGAGCATGTCGGCCAGAGTAGGCATGCATGAATCCGGAGGCAAAAAAATAGTTGTTCCGGTCATCTGGAGGAGGGGGAAGGACAACCTGCTTACGGTGACAGAGCGCTATGCCTTGATAGTGTCCGAGAACGCTGGGCCGGATCTGATGCTGTATGCGGCCGGGAGGTACATAGCCAGGAAGGCGGCGGGAGAGCTGAGGAGGTCGTATGTAAACGTAGGCGAGTCGTATGTAGTTCCCGGCATAGATTCGGTCTTGATCATGCTCAAGGCCGGAGGGCTGGAGGAGCGCGCGTACGAGCTTGAGCTGAAGGAGGAGTACGAGGACAGCGACGGAGTCCTGTGGGTGCTTGAGGCGAAAGAGATATCTTTGGAGGAGTTCATGAGGAGGCATGAGCACAGAGTTAAGGCTGGAGGAGCGTCCGGGGAGCAGTCCGGAGCTCAGGCTGGTGAGGGGCTCGGAGGTGCTGAGGATGTTCGGGGAGGGGAGGCTGAAGGCGCGGCCTCTGGCGAGGAGCTCGTACGGCCTGGCGCACTCCCTGCCTATGAGGGTGGACTTGGCGCTGAACACGGTGTGGACGGCGGTGGAGACTCCGGAGGGGGAGCTGATAGTGGCGGACGGCACGAAGAGGCTGGACACACTGCTGAAGGCGGCGACTTCGCCGAAGAAGGCGAAGAGGGAGATGCTGGCGAGGGAGATGGAGAGGAGGGAGGTGAAGATGCTGATATACAAGGGGGAGAGGGAGATGGCCTTGAGGCTGGCGAGGGATATGAACGCGATTCCGATTCCGACGAGATGGGAGAGGGCGGAGGACTTGGAGAGGATTAGGAGGTACGCCGAGTTCCTCTCCATTTGGATAAAGTACCCGAAGAAGGTGGCCGTCCTCTTCCACACACTGAAGGCCGCATATTGGGTTCTGTCCAAGGGGCCCGTGATGGGCATAAGGAGGAACTACAAGGAGATATCCGAGGCCTTCGACAGGGCAAGCGAGGAGGAGTGGAGGGCCATGCTGAAGGAGCTCGCGGCGCTAATACCGAGGATAGCCACAGGCGCCATAGAGCTGGACGCCAGGCGCAGAAAGATTTAAAAAGCGGAAGAAAGATATCCACATGCCGGTAGAATCGATACTGACATACGGCCCGGTGCTGGCCATAGGTGCCGCCATAGGGATAGCGCATGGTCTATTTGACTGCACCAAGGTGCGCCACGTGGCCTCCGGGGTGCTGTTGCTTGAGCTCGTGCTGTTCATAGCTTGGGTGGTGTCGGCTGGCCCTCTCAGCTGGCTAGCGCACTACGTGGTGCTGGCTATGGTATTTGCCTTGGGCTACGCCGCCGGCTACATCCTCATGGCGTTGCACATGATAATGGTGCACGTCCAAGCACTGCTCACGGAGCTGAAGGCCTTGGCCAAGAAACAGAGCTGAATCATAATAGCCTTTTTAATTTCCTTCCAATTTTCTTCCATGTCCTACACGCTGGATCTCACACAGCTTGTGAACCAGCTGGGCCTTGCACAGCCCACGCCGACGCAGACGGCCTCCCCAACGCCGACCACTGCTCAGCAGTGCTCGCCGGGCTCGTCGTGTCTAGACGTCGGGCTTTGTCAAGGTGCCGGCGGCACTTGTGTGGCTTCATGTCAGTACGGCTGTTGTTGCTACACGCAAGCGCAGGCCACGCCAACGCCGACGCAGACTGCGCCGATATCGGCGCCGTCTCCAACTACGACGCAGACGCTTTCACCAGCCCCAACACAATCGCCGACACAGACGCAACCGACATCCTCATATACGATCGATCTGACTCCCTTGGCCCAGTTGCTACAGCAGAGCCAGACGCCGACCCAGACCGCTCCAACCCAGACGGGCACCTCCCAGCCGGGAGGGCCGACCATATACGTTGGAGGGGCGCTAGGAGGTGCCCCTTCATCGCCTTCCCAGACGATCCAGACTACGCCAACCCAGACGCCGATAACTCAAACCATGCCTCCTACGATGCAAGCTCCGCAGACACAGCCAACCTATCCGCCCGCTCAGACCCCGTCGCAGTCCTACGACATAGCCGGGCTCGTCCAACAACTGATGCCGCTGATACTCCTGCTGGTTGTGGTGCAGTTGGTCAAGTAGCAGTATTTTGTGGCGGCAGTAGATAGCTGGGGTAGTTTTAGATTGGGCTCTCTTCCTCTCTGCGGCCTCTAGCGATATCTGCTAGAAAATAGGTGATCTTAAAGGCGACTTGAATTAAAAAAGACCTTAAAGGCGAGCCAAAATAAAATAAAGAATAAAAACGCTTTGAACAATAAATCAAGGATATTACCCAAGGTGTTCTCCGGTGGCGCCCACGGAACGGTTGTTGAGGGAGAAGGCGTTTGTGAGGAGGCCCCTTGTATGGGTTTTTCTTCCATAGGGGCTTAATGTCCAGTCGTTAAAAAGGATTCATGAAGGATCATCTTCCTTTGGTTCGAAAACGCTGTGCGGAATGGCACTTCGACGCGTGTGGTTTGCCGATTCCTTTTTTAATCCTTAGAGGGGGCCACTATGTCCCTTGAGATAAAGGTCAAGATCGCCAAGGAGAAGGAGCCCGTCCTCTTCCTCGTCCCCCAGCTGGTGGTGGAGAAGAAGTGCTGTCCTGATCCAAAGAAGGCGCTTGAGGAGCTGAGGAAGCGCATGCAGGACTTGTGTGAGGACACAGGGGTCTGTCTCAGGCCCCTGCAACACAAGGCCCCTTGTCTGGCCCACAATAAGGAGATGGCCGGGGTCTTCGGCTCATTGCTTAAGGGCGACTACGACGACAACAGCGACCTGGACTACGCGGTCTACTACCCGGACAACTTCAGAATAGACATATTCAAGAAGCTGTTCGACAGGACGTACTACCTCGTCAAGGCGTCTTACGGCGTATATGCCTACGGGTTGCTCGCGAACACCGACGTGGATCTCTACTTGGTGTATCCCAGGAGCCGCTTCGTGGCGTTTGAAATAGACGGCGCAACCGCATGCTCCCTCAACGGCACCGACGTGGACAAGATCAAGGAGGTCAAGAAGCTGGCCAGGGACTTAGGAGTGTATGGTGAGTTCGGCGGCGTCCCGAGCATAGGTATCGAGTGGGCGCAGATATACGCGCGCGAGCGCCGGCTGGATCTTGCCAACGTGGTGAAGTGGCCGTATGTGCCGGTCAGGTTCCTCTCTGGCTACCTGGCCGGCAACACCATGGGGAGGACGTTCTACGTGAACCAGCGCATCTTGGGCTGGGCGCTTGAGGGGAAGGTAGCCCCGAGTGATGCGTCGCCGATAGTGAACTACGTGCGCTCCTTGATGCAACTGAGCGAGTCCTCCGGCGAGACGTTCGAGTACTATGTGGTAGGGGAGTCCCTGCCGAACTCCGTCGTTTACACAGCATGGGTCGCCACGATAGAGGCTGTACTCGGGGAGAACAGGGCAAGGTATCTGGCGAAGCATATGGGCATATGGGGCCAGAGCGGGAACACGTTCCTCATGGGGCTGATAGCGCCGGCGATATGGACGCGCGACAACAAGAAGTACGCGGCCGCCCCAGACAGGGTGTCCGCGCTGTCGCCTTATGAGTGCGCGGTGGGAGCGGACTATCCGATATCCCTTGAGGGTGGAATATCCTGCACAGCCGAGAAGCTGGCCGTGGTGGATCTGAGGAGCGTGGTGAAGGCCTCATATAGGACGTACAGGGAGGCGCTGGGGAGTATATACGATAGATTCGTCACGGCTAGAATAGTTTAAAAATCTCCCGCTTTGTTTCCTCGATGATAAAGGAGAGCACGGTCAAGTTCAAGGTAGTCTGCAAGGACGGCCCAGTCAAGGGCTTGGAGCTGGCGGTGGACTACGGGGTGTTCCTGGCGGCGCATCTATCACTGCTCGGGGAGGGCAAAACCGTCGACTCGTTTTTCGACGATCTCTGCCTATCTATAGGTGAGAAGCTGAGCGAGCTGATCTCGCGCGCCAGGAGGCCTGCTCCTCCGCCGCCTCAAGCGCCGCAGGCGAGCGGGCAAGCCTCCGGGCAATGAGTTGCAAGATAGCCAACATATATCCGATACAGAACAACACCGTCTACAGCGAGTCCTTTTTCGTCTACGTCTACTGCCAAAGCTCGTCGTACGTCCGGATCACGCCGGTGCTCAACGGCATTGTGGTCGAGACCGGGGTGACCTACTTCGTCCCCGGAGGGAGCACCACAGCCATAAACGTCAAGATGCCCGACAGCCTGCCGGGAGGGGCGCTGGTGCTGAGGCTTGAGGATCGGGGCGGCAACCTCTTGGACGAGAAGCAAGTTCAATACGCGCCGATCAAGATGCCGAGCCTGGACGAGATAGTCACCAACATGACGTTCGTATGGCTGTTGGTCGGCATGATTGAAAAGATGGTCACTGCGGTCTCTTCCTAGAGGAAGGAGAGGAGGGAGGCGTCCCTCAAGCCCATCTTCAAGCCCCTCTCTATGCTCCGCACGGCGTCCAGCTTGGCCAGATACGCCATGGCGTGCTTCCTCACCTCCCTCTCGCTGAGCAGGACGTAGCTGACCGAGGCCTTAGCGGTCGTGCCGTCATACTGCACGCTCCCCTTGACCAAGTAGCTCCTCCCGTTGTGTATCACATACGTGGAGTTGGCCTCCAGGGGTATGTGCAGGACGTCCAAGATCGTGCTCCCCGCGGCCTTCTTGCCGTTTATGGAGTTCTCTGTCACCACTGCACTGCCGCCGTTCTCAACGGCTAGCTTGAAGAGCATGGGCACGTCGCTCATGTGGTCGAGCCTCTTCTTCCTGCCCTCGGAGGTGTAGAATATGTCCTTGAGCGTTGTGGACTTCTCCACGAACAGCTCCTCTATTTCTGCGCTCCGCACGAACTCCTCTATCAGCTCGCTCAAGTCCCTGCCTTTGAAGAAGGCCTTAAGGAGCATCTCGCGCCACCCGCCGTACCTCATCCTCACGGGCATGTTGTGCGGCCTCAGCTTCGCCCCTTTTATCACCACGTGGTCGCCGCCGACCTTGACGTAGGCCTTCTCCGCCGCGGTATTCCCGTCGGCGGTCGGCACGAGGAGCATGTACTCCCACCTCCCCTCCTCCTTGACCTCGTACAGCTCGCCGAACTTCTTGGCCTCGGCGTTTACCTCCTCCAAAGTCCTCTCGTCGGCGTTCATCAAGTAGAGCGAGTCCGTGTCGCCGTAGATGGCCCTCCCCTTGAACCTCTCCCACAGATGCTTGAATATCTCCTCGGTGTATTGAAAGATAAATGCGCCGGCCCACTCGTTCACTATGCCCCACGAGGTGGAAGACATCTTGCCGTATGCGCTGTTGGCCAAGATCTTTATGGCTTGATCAGCCTCGGGGAACTTGTCCTTGACGGCCTTTGTGGCCTTCCTCCCCTTGTAGAATAGGGCCATGACCTCCGAGATCGGGCTCTCGTCGAAGCACAGCCTCCTCCTGCCGGCCTCTGTGGCGACCTCGAAGCCGTCGCTACATTCCCTAACCCCTATCGGGTTCACCTTGAACCAGTAATATGTGGTGGGGTACATTGCCGCAAAGTCCGCCTCAAGCACATCCCTATAGAGCCCCGGTTGAGCGGCCTTGACCTTGTCCCCTCCTGGGAACCCGAACTTCCTCCTTCTGTCGATCAGCACAGCCCCCTCCATCTCCATCCTCTTGTGGAACAGCGCCTCCGCCAGAAGAGCTGTGGAGGCGTTCTCGGCTGTCTGCCTTATAGCCATGGGGTCGATCCCGGTGATCAGCGAGAGGGCCTCAAGTATTCTGAGCCATTTGTCGGCTATCCTGTGCGTGAGCTTTACATCTATGGAGACGTAGGACTTCAGCTCGGCTTCGTCCATAGTGGATATGTCCTTCCTCTTCATCTTGTACCGCAACTCCTCGTTGGATATCAGACCCAGCTGGTAGGCCACCTCCGGCAGGCTCTTGCCCTCTTCGCTCAAGCCGAAAGCGCTCTTGAACCTGCCATCGGCGAACACGAAGAGGTCGACGTGCGGCTTATACCCATATGGGGTATCCAGGTAGTACTTAGAGGAGAGCCCGCCGTGGTTCAGCAGGTACTTCATGTCGAAGCTGTCTCCGTTGTACGTCACTATATAGTCGACGTCAGCCGCGGCGAAGACGTCGTAGGCGTCCCTGGTCACCACCACGTCGTCTCCGACATAGTAGGCGTAGTACACGTCCCTAGACCTCACCTCCACGTCGACAGCCATTATCCTTATGTCCCTCTTGGCCCTCAGGAGCTCCTCTGCCTGCGGCACCTCGAACCGCGGCTTCTTGAGGTCGAGGCTGGCGCGCAGGCCGTACACTATATACGACTGGGAGAACTTCCCTCCGCTGTTCTCTATCTTCTCTCTGAGCTTCCTTATCTCTAGGGGAAACCTAGCGTATACGCGGTATGCCTTGGTCGACGTGGGTCTATACCTCAGCCCGTCGAAGTCCCAGCACTCAAGATCCGTCCTCTCTATTTTGACGGCCTCTTTGGCGCCGCTAAGGCCGCCGCACACGTACATGTACGGCAGGAAGTCCTTGTAGATCTCGCCGTCTAACAAAATCCAGTTCTCAGCTCCGAAATACATGGAGGAATAAACGGGGACTAATAAAAACTTGCCCGCCGGCGTGGAAAAAGCTTAAAACCTTTCACCTACCTTACAACGTGCCCGGGGGGTGCGAGCACAAAAGGTATACCATTACCCCCGAGGGGATCTACGTATGCCTAGACTGCGGCGAGGTTCTTGGGGAGGAGCCCCTCCTTGAGCGGTACAGGGACACCCCTAGGTATACCATAAAGACCCCTAAGAGGGTCATAGACGAGAGGATAATGCAGAGGTGGAACATATACATCAAGTACAAGAACATGGACTCCAGCCTCTGCGCTACCGCCGCCGCACTTGCCGCAAGGAGCGAGAGGGAGTTCGAGGACCTCTACTGGCGGTGTTTTAGGAAGAAGCAGATGCTCGCGTCGAGGCTGGCCAGCGAGCTGGGCATAGAGCCATCGAGCGCCATGGAGATAGTGGAGAGGAGCAGGGGGCGCATAGGGCTTATGGTGAAGCTACTGAGGAGCGAGCTGGGATACAAAAATTTGGGCGCTATTGCAAAAATAGTGAGGGAAGTTTACGGTCTGCTCAACGAATAGCCGTCGAGAATTGCTTGACGGTGCTTACGATCAGCCTTGCGGTGATCAAGAACATTATTACGTATAGGAAGAAGTTGAGCAGTTGGAACACCAGCGTGTTGACGTCTATCGACGTAGATATTCCGTAGTAGAGCCCCGCTGTCGACGAAGCCTTTACCCCTTTTTCTTGGATCCGAGACATGTGCTACAGCCGGCCTGGGTTTAAAAACGAATCAGCCATGCCGAGAGAAGGAAAACAGCGGTCATTTCAGTGCATTCAGCACATCCAGACAGTCATCGTAGTTTATCCCCATGAAGCTCTTCCTCTTGAAGAGCGTCTCTTTCCTCGGCGGCTTTATGCCTTTGGAGACGGCCCACCTTATGGTGTACTTCACCTGTCTGGCCTTGTCCTTAGCGCCGGCCTTCTCCAAGAACTCCTCCGCGGCCTTGACCGCCTCATCGACGCTTCCTCCTTTGTAGAGGCCCCAGAGTATCGCCAGCCTCTTCCTGCAGTCGGTCAGCTTGGCAGGATCCAGCTTCTCAAGGTATTCGTAGCCTCCGCCCCTGCGCTCCTCAACCGTCAAGGCGGCTTCGGCCGGCTTGGCCGCCTTCTTCTTGCTCGGCTCGAAGCCTTTGAGCATCGCTAGCGGCTTATCCTCCGCCTTTGCGAGCAGATCCGCCGCCTCCCCCAAGTCGTCCACATGCTTGTCCCTCTTGGGGTCGTAGAGGAGCACGAGCTGTTTGGTCTTCTCGTGGCGGGTAAAGGGCACCTTTATCAAGCCCTTTATGGGGGGTAGCTCTATGTTTGCAACCCTCGGCAGTGGCTCCGTGAGCATCTCCCCAAGCGATCTATATGCTTCCTCTTCGATCTCGCGGTACTCCTTGGAGAGGTAGATCCTCAGCGCATAACCCTTGCCCCCAGTGAAGACTACAAGGGGCACGGCGTCCAACCCCTCCAACAGCGAGTGCGCGAGCTTGGCCACCTTCTTCGCTACGTCGAACGTCTCCGCGTCTATATCTATAGACAGGGAGGTGACGAACGGCACCGTGTTGATGTCCCCCAGCCTTGGCTGAAGCGAAGACCTAACCGAGCAACCGCCTGTGGAGGCGCTGTAGAGGATCCCGTCCATTATATCGTCCAAGCTCTCCACATATATCTGGCCGGTTCGGAACCACTTGGCCTTTTCGTCGCAGACGTAGAGGACGGATCTGCCGTATCCCCTGGCATCGCCGAATATGTACTCCTCAATGAGACCAAGCAACACGGGATAAAAAATATCACTAGTTTATATAATTTATCTTGCGGCGTATCTGGCCAGCTCGACCAAAGATCGGGACACTTGAGCGTAGACAGCCTCCTTGGAGAACCTGGCCATAAGCATCGGCTTGACCCTGGCCACTGCCTCGACATACCTTGGAGCGATCAAGAGCTTCTCAGCCATCTCGGCCGGGTCGGCTGAAGGCCCAACCCCGACGTGGTATTTGTTCAAGGTGAACACCGGCTCCATGGCGACCGCTCTGACCAGCAACGGAGACAGCTCCGGTGGGAAGTACTCTGTCCAGCTCCCGCCCAGCGGGGCCACCACGGGAAGGCCCCTGGACAGCGCCTCAAGCCCGTTCCTCTCGAAGCCGCCTCCCCTGGATGGAAGCGCCAAGACGCCGGGCCCGGACGCCACGTCGTCGTAGAGCTTGATGAGGCAGTCCTCGTCCAGCCTTTCGCTTATCTCCACGGTCTTGAACTCCTTGACCAGAGGGCTCTTAAGCGGATCCTCTATGTCCAAGCGCTTAAGCACCAGGACGAACTTGACGCCTCTGTCTCTGAGGATCCTTAATGATTTGGCCAGCACGTCGGCTCCCTTCCTCCAGCCCGAGTGCACCAGGAAGTAGAGTATATGGAGGTCGCCGCTCTCCCTGAACGTCCTGCCGCAGTTCGGCTTCCCGAACCACCACTTCTCCCCTAGGTAGTGGTGCCATACGAATACCCTTCCGGCATAGCCGCTGTGCTTGAACACCATCTCGGCGTATCTGGACGGCACAGATGCGAACGGGGCGAACCTGTTCAGCAAGGCCACGGCCTCCCTTGAGAGGGCACTGCTGTCTGCCACGTCCACGGCCACCACCGGCCCGCGCTTGAGTTTGTACGACAGGTAGAAGAACGGGTGCATGAACGTGGGCCAGACCGAAACATCTCCGTTCCACTCCTCCTCGTCTACCTCCTCGACGATCCAGCCGGCGGCCCTTATAAGCTCTATGTACTCCCTGCCGGCCAAGGTGAAGGAGAGGAACTTGCTCTTCGGATAGACATATACTGCCCTCATAGCTTCCTCAGCTCGCAGAGCAGGTTGGTGCCTCCATCGTCGCCGCAGTTGCCGTCCAGCCCGAACGCCCTCGCCAGCTCAAGCAGTGCATCCTTTGTGAAGAAGGTCAGGTGGGTATTCTCGGGGTAGTCCTGGCCGCCGCCGATCCAGAACGACAGGGACTGGTATAAGTACTTGAAGCCGCGCCTATCGCGGGGCTTTATCAGCTTCTCATACATGAGATCCATATCGGGCGTTCTGACCACGATCGTCCCGCCGCTCTTTAGCTTCCTAGAAATCTGGCCCCACAGCTCCTCCTGTCTGCGCCACGGGATGTGCTCTATTATGTCGTACGCCAGGATCTTGGATATGGAGCCGTCGGGGAACGGCCAGGGATCCAATATATTCATGACCAAGTGCGTCGTGCTCAGCGGGCGCACATCCACGTTGATGCATCCGTCGAAGTCCGTGGCTCCGGCGCCTATGTTCAAGCACAAGCTGTTCACGTCGCTCCAACCCCAGCCGGCGGCCCTTGCGGCGTCGAAGTCGGATGGGAGGTCGGCTATGTACGCCTTTCCACCGCTCCGGTCGGGGCCTATCCTACGCAAGCACTCCGCCTTGTCCGGCGCATCGATCCCGGCGCAACAAGCAACGGAGATGCCGAACCTGCGGGCCACGTCCTTACAGTCCGCCCTGGCGCTCACCACGACCAGCTCGGCGTACCTAGCCATCAAGGAGATGTCATCGGCATCGAGGAGGCCCCCGAACGGGCGCAAGGTGCCGTCTATGTCCAATGCTATCGTGCCCATGGGAGATGGATTTGATTAAAAGAAATATGTTGGCGCCGTTCGATCCGTCTGAGTTAAAGCGTGAGAAATAAATAAATATATGTTAGTTCATTTCGTCCATGGAAGGCCGCATCGACCTAGGCTCTGTCGTGCTGGTGTTGATCTTCGCCTCGCCGGCGATCTTGATCATGTTGCTGATGGGGGTGCCGGCCCTGCTCGGCTACTTCGGGCAGTCCGACCTGCAACACAAGCTACGCGTCCCGGCCCTCTCGGATTGGCGCGTAGCCGCGTCCGGCGACGTCTATATATTCACGTACCCCTCTGCCTGCGGCTTGGCGCAGGCCAGCAACACAAGCGCTGGCAACACCATACTTGTGGCATGCCCTAATGCCAGCTATGTGGCGGTTCTTGTGACCCAAGACCACACCGACCATGTCGCGGTGTTCTGCAACGCGACGCTTGAGTACAAAGGCTGGATTACGTCTGGCGTAGTTGGGTATGCCTACGTCTACAAGGGCAAAGCTCTCCTGTGCAAGCTAATCCCCTACAGCGGCGCGGGCGGAAGCGTAGTAGTGGTGCCGGTCAGGATTGGGTGATGAACGCAAGGCGGTTGAGCGGCGACCTAGCCGACGCCTTGAAGCCGCTCTTGATAGTATTGACGATTATATTGGCGGTAGCCGCCGTGATCGGCATAGGGATTATGCTTGACGATTATGCACAGCAGAGCTTTCAAGAAGCCCTCAATACGCCGCCGCTGTCCGACTGGCATGTGGCCGCCTCCGGGGACGCCTATGTGCTCACATATCCTTCTGTATGCAACCTCTCGTTCCAGCAATCCGGCGGCATCATAGCCGTAGATTGCCCGAACGCCTCATACATAGCTCTCCTGATCAGAAGCCCTTATCTCGATGTGCTTTGCAACGGAACTGCGCTGTATGATGGAGCTGGCGTATTCAACGGCATCGGCGGAGAGGCGATCGTCTATAAAGGCAACGCGCTTCTGTGCAAGCTGTATTCCTCCGGAGGTAGAAGTATAGTACTGCCCGGGAGGGCTGGGAGCTAGGGTTGATCCTCCTGCCCCAGGTCGTGGTTTTCGCAAACTATCTACGAGGCTTTTAAATATGGGCGGACAACGGCCATGTCCTCAAGCCCGTCTTCAGGGATGTGCAACCTCGGCAACTGCATCGGCTACTTCGACTGCTTGGCGCGGTGCGGCACTTGTGCCGCCAACTGCCCTTATGGCTGTTGTTGTGTAACTCCTCAGAACGCCCCGTCGAACTGCGGCATATGCCCTACCGGCAGTCAGTGCATGGCCGTGGGCGACTGCCAGTCAAAGGGAGGGACGTGCGCCGCCAACTGCCCGATGGGTTGCTGTTGCTCCTTAGGCGGGACGGCGCAACAGCCGCAGGCACCGCCGCAGACCACGCAAGCTCCCACTCAGACCGCCGGCGTACCTACGAGTATGCCGGACATAATGTCCTTGGTCTCGATGATGATGGTGTTCGCAATGATGGGGCCGCTCCTGTCTGCGTTTCGCTAGCTCTGGCTAGCGCCTTTTAAAGCGCCCAGCTGGATTTTTTCGGCATGGCTGTCTACGAGCTGAGAGGCATAGACGACACCCTGCGGGATATACTCAATACTCTGAAGTCCGGGATAGCCACAGCGTCTACCGGCCCGAGTTCGGTCACAATAGTAGGGGATTACGTAGGCCTTGCGAGGGACTCCACTCTTCAGAACATACTCTCCAGATTACAATCTACGCTATATGTAACCGGTTCTGTTGGAATCCTCGGCCAGCCGCTATCTGTAAGCCCATCTACGACGTTTCCCGTTTCAGGCACCATCGGCATCGCCGCAGATTACATCGGCTTGGCTAGGGACAGCTCGCTACAGTCCATCCTGACCCAACTGCGCTCTTATGTCGTAGTAACTGGGACGGTCAACATCGGATCGTCGTCCATAATGGTTCCAGTCGATATCCAAGGTGCGGCCATCAACGTCCCGATAAACGTAGTCACAGACAGCGTCGGCTTAGCAAGGGACTCCACGGCGCAGTCCATATTGAGCCAGCTGAGGTCTTCATTAGCTACGACCGGTACGGTAGGCATCACTGCCGATTTCGTAGGGCTAGCTAGGGATTCGTCGCTTCAGTCTATTCTCTCTCAGTTGAGGTCTACGCTCTCAGTCACCGGCGCTGTAGGCATATTAGGACAGCCTATCTCAGTGTCTCCATCGACGACGTTTCCCGTTTCGGGGAGCGTAGGTATTATCGCAGACTACGTCGGCTTAGCGAGGGATTCTACGTTGCAGAGCATATTATCTCGATTGCAGTCGATCCTCTATGTTACTGGCACCGTAGGAATCCTCGGCCAACCCATCTCAGTAACTCCATCAACAACGTTTCCAATATCTGGTACCGTAGGAATCTCGGCCGACTACGTCGGCCTCGCTAGGGACAGCAGTTTACAGTCCATCTTGAATCAGCTGAGATCCATCCTCTACGTTACTGGCTCAGTTGGCATCCTGGGGCAACCCTTATCGGTATCTCCAGCCTCGACGTTCCCCATTTCAGGAACTGTAGGAATTGCGGCAGATTATGTAGGCCTGGCTAGGGACAGCTCATTACAGTCAATACTTTCTCAGCTTAGATCCACATTAGCTGTTAGCGGCGCTGTAGGGATATTAGGCCAGCCGATCTCCGTGAGCCCATCTGGGGTTTTTCCCATAACCGGCGGTGTAGGGATATCGGCAGACTACATAGGCTTAGCGAGGGACTCCACGCTTCAGTCTATCTTGAGCCAGCTGAGGTCGTCCCTTTCTGTCACCGGAAGCGTAGGCATCTTGGGCCAACCCATCTCCGTAACTCCTTCTGGAACGTTCCCTGTATCGGGCACCGTAGGCATAATAGCCGACTACGTCGGTCTTGCGAGAGACAGCTCGTTGCAAGCTATTCTGAATCAGCTGAGGTCAATCCTCTACGTAACTGGTTCAGTAGGCATTCTCGGTCAGCCGATCTCTGTAAGCCCTTCGGGGACATTCCCCGTAAGCGGCAGTGTAGGCATAATTGCGGATTATGTAGGCCTGGCCAGGGACAGCAGTCTGCAATCTATCTTGACAAGACTGCAGTCTACGTTGTATGTAACCGGTTCGGTTGGGATACTTGGCCAACCTATATCGGTAGTGCCGTCTGGTGTATTCCCGATTTCTGGGACGATAGGCATTACGGCGGACTATGTCGGGTTGGCCAGGGACTCCACCGCGCAATCTATTCTTTCCCAGCTTAGGTCTGTTTTGTCGGTTACTGGCAGTGTAGGTATTCTGGGCCAACCAATAGCAGTATCGCCATCCATTACGTTCCCGATATCAGGCACGATAGGCGTCTCGGCAGACTATGTAGGCTTGGCAAGGGATTCTTCCCTACAGTCCATACTGGGCCAGCTTAGATCTATCCTCTACGTTACCGGTAGCGTAGGGATAGTCGGACAGCCCATCTCAGTCTCGCCCTCCACCATATTTCCTGTTTCAGGCACCGTCGGCATAGTGGCCGACTACGTCGGCTTAGCAAGGGACAGCACGTTGCAGTCAATCCTTTCCAGACTGCAGTCGATCCTCTACGTAACCGGCAGTGTAGGTATCCTCAGCCAGCCCGTTTCTGTTACCCCAAGCGGAACCTTCCCGGTTTCCGGCACGGTAGGAGTAATGGCCGACTACGTCGGCATAGCCAGGGACTCGACCCTCCAGTCCATCCTGACCCAACTGCGCTCCTACGTAGTAGTAACAGGTACCGTCAACATAGGCTCCTCCTCCATAATGGTGCCGGTGGACATACAGGGAGCCGCGATAAACGTGCCGATAAACGTAGTAACCGATTCAGTTGGGTTAGCGAGGGACGGCACGTTGAACAACTTGAGGTACAGGATATACGGCGTAAACCCAGATGCGACCAAGGTCCACGAGATAA
>Ga0080005_128112_pt1 | contig 33956 bp, 32 predicted proteins | sample JossMetagenome_2_FD_69208 | JGI IMG/M metagenome (GOLD analysis project Ga0080005, IMG submission 69208) | Hot spring sediment microbial communities from Joseph's Coat, Yellowstone National Park, USA - JC3_ASED (SPADES assembly) (version 2) | ecosystem: Environmental > Aquatic > Thermal springs >...
GCTTGGCTAGGGGCTTCGAGATGGGTAGGTTCAAGAGGTGTAGGGAGTATAAGGGTGAGGATGGCAACTCATTATGCAACCAATACAGCACCCTGGGTAGGGAGGTTAATGAGGCGTTGTGTTGGTTGAGGGATTTACTAGGTAGTAACTTCGGTATAGAGCCAATGGATTTCATATATGAAACCTATAACTCACTATCAAAGTCAATACATGCCGTGGCAATGATTAATGGTGAGGGCGTACTTGGGGCTTTGGGAATTACCGTGACCAATTTCATGCGTTCAAAAATAGGCATCCCACCAATGAGGACTACGATCTTGTCAGCCGAGTGCGAGGAGGACGACCTAGTAATACTCGACGCAATACACTGGTATGCACTACTCAGTAGGTTATCCATGGACATGCTAATTTACGCATGGCAATCAATAGTGAAGAAGGTGAACAACGAGGAACTCACGAAAATCAGGGCAAGTATTGAGGAGGCGATTAAGAGGGCCGAGGAAGTTTATAACGAGATAGGGAGTAGGTACGGGTTGCAGGATAATAAATAATGCAAACCGCATAATGCGTTTTTGAAGCATCAACTAAAAATAGGTGATGGGTCAAGCACGAAGGGTCGTAAAACATGCAATTCCATTAATGGCATCGTTCGCACTAGCCACATGCGTAGCCCTAAACATCCAAACCCACATTGGCGATTCACCAATCTTTAATCAAGCCCTCGGCTCAGAATCGCCGTTAATCATCAGTGGCTATGGACTCTACGTGAACCCAACAGCAATAATCACCAATGCAGTGTTAGTCGCAATAGCCTACCTAGTACTCGCCAGGGGCAAACCGAGGACTGGCTTGGTCAGGTACTCGCTGGGCATAGTAGCTGTTTACGCCATATTGTCGGTAATCTTGTTCCTAGTAATTACCACTGAGCCAGCCCAAGCCCGCACCTCAATGCCCACTAACCTCGACGGCGCGGCTATACTTACAGCTTCAATAATCATCGACCCAATAACGCCGTTAATCTACGCCTATGAAAGAGTGTGGAGGGTAAGCTGCGAATGGGAGCCGTTCTTATTCACGCCGTATGTGTCAATCGAGGATTAATAGTTTCGCCTGTGTGTAAATTGGTGGTTTTGAGACTGTGAATAACGACCTTATTTTCAAGGATTTAATGCGTCCTCCTATTTATCTCACTCATCGTCTGTATCACCAGGCATTTCAAGCTGCATGGTGGTTCTTCATCCCTGCTCCACGTTACTATTAGTTTATCGCCTTCGCAGTGCGCCTCATCAGCCCCAAGCCTTAATGCCTCCTTGACAAGCTCCTCGTTGCATACCCTGATTATCATTATACAATTGCACTGGTTAGCCACAGGTATGCATTAACCCCTACCTTATAGGGTTTATCTTCAACGGTGATTATCACATCGTCCAATTCCCACACCCCATCATCAATCAACACCCCACGAAACACCCACACAATGCACAAAACCATGGCGAATTCACGAGAAGATCGAAAGGAACGCCTGGTGATGTTCCTATCGATATGGATCACATAAAGAACAATTACAACCACAACAGACACCTAAGCACATGCCAAAAACACTCATGAAGAAACTACCTAAGGTGGTACTGACCTAAAAATGCAGGAAGGGCTTCATCAGGTCCGCACCGGGTCACCATTAATCTTAAAGAATTTACGAACTTCATCCCAAGAAAAGGTCTTAACCAAAGGGCAAGGCGTTCTTTAATTTGTTAATACTTTCGTCAGGATATTTCGGTGTTATTTTAACCGCTCTCAATTCTATATTTTCAGAAATACCACTATTCCTAGGGATTCTATGTACCTCTGGGCTTCCAGTACCATCGTTGTCAGTCAGCATTATGAACATACCTATTAACGCCCTACCATCCACATCTAATGGTGTTGCTGTATTAATGATGTACGCGGCCATTCGTTCAAAGTCATCAATATCTAATATGAACTTGTACTTGGCATCAGCCACGATATTAACCTTATTGATTCTAATTACATAATCTGGCCTAAGCTTAGCCTTTTCACTTAATAATTTCTTATCGATTAACTTGGTTATTAAGAATTTACGATAATACCTATTATAATTCAACTTAATATTACCATCCCTTATCGAAATACTATACGATCCACCTAAAACATGGGACCTTCTCAAATCTATTCCAAGCGCCTTTATCAATAAACCCAAGACCCAAAGCTCAAACACCTTACTTGAAGGTAGCAACTGAATGGGAACTTTAGGCTCCTTAACCTCAGCACCAGCGATCCTGGCATTGTACGCCTCATAAACATCGGCTAAGGCCCTAAGCCATGTATTAACCCCACTCCTCTCACGGGTCTCCCTAATCAACTCCTCATCATCAATATCCATATTAACCGCCAAATCCAAATACGCCGATAATGGGCTTGATGTCAAGATGTACCAATGACACATCATAAGCTCCTCAATCCACGACCTAGTGGGTTCCAAGGTGTTCGTGCCGCTTAACTTCCTCAATGATTCTGAGAGCTCCCGAAGTCTCATGAAAAGTTTGTAGTGAAACCTCGCCAACATAACCATGGGAGGCAACGCATTCGCCAAACTAAGCCTGAGAGACACAATTAATGGCACGCCCAAGAACTGCAGCCTAGCCGTCTCACGAACATCAACCTTACCCAACTGACCCTCACTAATCATCCATCTATACTCAACGATCTTAGGGAGCGGTTCGGTGAAGGCCATCTCGGTATACTCCCTAGCCAGCGCACTGTAGATTATGTCTGCTACATATTCAGCACTCGGCAATAAATTGTGCATAATGGGACGTAATGATGCATGTCCAAGCATGACCGGTAGTTTCAATGCATCATTCAACATCCGATTGAATAGGTCCCAACCGATCTTAGGCTCAACCTCAATAATAACCTCACGCCCACCCATGGTTTCATCGAGTTTGAACATGCCAACCCACTGCCCTAGATTAAACTCGTCATCACTAGCCAATGGAGCTGAAGACTCTATGTCAATCCAACCCATCCTCTTAACGTTGGCGATAACCGGACCAAGCTTCTTGGCTATGTAATCCCTGACCCTATCGAACATATTCCTTACACACTTATCATCGCAATCCTTGATATTCTGGCTTCGAATTAATTCCCTAAACTTACTATAGTTGTATCGTTTATCCTCACGCAACACCAGTCTAATCATGTTAATCATTAACAGCACCTAGAGCACGTCTTTGCCATCGGCCAACCTCTTGAGCAACACGCCTGAACGGCTCAAGCCCCTATCTTTAACGAAGCTGGATAATTTATTGAGTCTCTTGGACAAGCCCCTATTCTTTTCCTCTAAACCCAACCTCTCGGACCTGACCCTATTAGACAGCACACCCAATTGTGGCATTACGTAAGATGCAATAGCCTCATCGATCAAAGAAACCAGGTGCCTAGACGCCCACTCATTACTTAGTAACGAAGCAGCAACGAGGAACTTGATGACGTCAGATGCAGGGCCCTCAGTAACCTTCACACCAAACCTAGACAATTTATTATTAATTCTACAGAGAACCTTAAGCACAACATCCAACAATTCATCGCCATCCCTCAAACCAGCACCCCTAGCCAACTCATTCAGCACGTCACTTATTGATCTATCCTTCATCTTCTGATAAAGCAACCTATCCATAACGGCGTAATCACCCAAATCCTCCCTAGACAACTTGAAATAACCCTCAATGATCGATGCATCAAGGCTGTACTTAAGACCGCAATTCACAGTCTCATTCCTAACCTCCAAGAGCTTATCGATAAGAGCCTCGCCAAACCTAAACCCCCTCCTCATCTCGACTACGGCAAATCTCCTAAGCAACGCATAACCCAACTTAAACAGCAACGCCCTATCATAACTATTCATGGTGGCAAGAACCCTGAACGAAAAAGGCACGTATAATCCATCCTTCAATAACGCCTTCAAATCATCAATACCAACCAACCCGCCTACCTCGTCACTCTCCAACAATGGCGTATTAGCCCTATGGTCAACATCAAGCAATGTGAAGAATCTAGCAAAGGCTAGATCAACATTTGCCCTGTTCAACTCATCAATGATCAGAAATACAGGACGCCCAGAACTCCTAATCTCACGCCAGGACCTAATTATCGCATTAGTCACAAAACCAGGTCTGAACTCACCTCTCATGGTAACACCACCAATCGTATCGAACGAAGTCCACTCGGGATTACCCGTGTACAGGTCATACTTAACTCCAACCTCATCGCAGAACCTCTTAACCATGGTCGTCTTACCAGAGCCAGGAGGACCAATCACAATAACATTCTTACCAGCCACCAGGTGAATAAGCATGAGAGCCTTGAGGTGACCGTAAGGATCAGACCCATTAACTAACCTATTGAACATCTCCAATAAATCCCCACGACTAACTTCACCCACTGAGCCTGCACTTCCATACTCACTGCCAATCTTAATGCACCTCTCATCAAGGAACCTATGCAATTCATTATATGTATCCTCATCTATGGGCTTTATTGAACCGGAAAATGGTTTGTATGGCAAATCTTTCCTGAAATTCTGGTAATATTGGCCCCAAGCCTCGCATTTTTCTATACTTCCACCAGCGCATCCCTCAATGTTATCCCATACCTGGGTATTATTCTTCTCCACGCATAAATACTCAACCTCTATTTTCACCCTAAGCGGCCAATAATCACGATAACCATTCTTCTCATAATCTATAGGCCAGAATCTTTCATCGCTAACGTACCTTTCATGAACAAAGCCTCCAAGCACTATCGCACTAACGGGTCTCGTTACATAAAGAAAGGCGTAATCACCCTTATCAATACCACGATAATCACACTCCAACCTCTTATCATTTCCATGAAAACCCCATATGAAGTATCCACTTTTGCCCTCCCTAAACTTAATTAATGAAAATGCCACATTAACGGCATCACCCTGAAACACATAGTATTTCATGCTAATTCTACATACATCCAAGCCAATATTTAAAAGTGTCCCTTAGCATATTCTCAATAGTAGCAATACTTAATGGGGTTAATAAGATTCCACATGGGGCTATATTTCTGTCAATGATTGGTAAATTTCCACCAATGAGGACGGTAATATTGCCGGCTGAGTGCGATGAGGAGGACGACTTAGTAATGCTTGACGCAATCCACTGGGATGCATTACTCAGTAGGTTATCCATGGACATGCTAATATACGCATGGCAATCAATAGTGAGGAAGGCAGATAATGAGGAGCTCACGAAAATCAGGGCAAGCATTGAAGAGGCGATTAAGAGGATCGATGAGGTTTATAACGAGATAGAGAGTAGGTATAGGTTGCAGGATAATGAATAATGTAAGCCGCACTAGTAAATGCGTTTTTAAAGGCACTGATTATTAGGTGATGGGTCATGCACGAAAGGTTGTAGCACGTGTAATCCCATTAACGGCATTGTTCGCACTAGCCACATACACAGCCCTAAACATCCGCGCGGCTATACTTACAGCTTCAATAATCATCGACCTTATTTTCAAGGATTTAATGTGTCCTCCTAATTATCTTGCTCATCGTCTGCATCACCAAGCACTTCAACTCACACGGTGGCTCCTCCCTCCTACTCCAGTTAATGACAATCTACCATCCACGCAACGAGCACCATCAGCACCAAGCCTAACCGTCTCCCTAACAGCCTCAAGAGTCCTAAGTCTCTCATCAACCGTAAAGGCAAGGAAGCGTTTAATGGAAGATTAGTGGTGTGTATTTTTTCTCGTATGGGTACTTACTCAGTATTTCCTCCCTTATGCCAAGACCCACGCCTTTCCTCTTCACAAGGTTTGTTATGTCTATTTCCCCATTCCTCACGGTAACTTCCTCATCATATATTTCATTAACCCATGCTAATGGCCATTCCACAAGGGTTATGCCATCGATTACGGAGGCAACATGTAGTGTGTATGTATGGGCTAGTATTGATTTATGGGGCCTATGGTGTGGTGTCACAGATTTCTCCAACCCATTGACTGCTTTAACAACCTCAATAAACCTCAATAACCCACCAACCTTGGATATGTCAGGTTGAACATAGGCAAGGCCCAACCTAGCCAACTCCCTAAACCCACCAATGTAATACTCATTTTCCCCAGCGGCTATAGGTATTGGCGATTTACTAACGACAATACCAAGTAGTTCATAGTCATTTGGTGGCCATGTCGGTTCCTCAACCCAATATGGTTCATACCTATACACCCTACTTAAGAAGTCAAGTGCTCTTTCGGGATTGTTGAATGCGGCATTTATGTCTAGGGCAACCTTTAAGTCATAACCAAACCTCTCCCTGATAGCCTTAATGGCATCGATTGTTTCGTCCGGGTGTTGGTGTAACTTAACCATTGTGAAGCCGCTATCTAATGCCTTACCCACAGCTCTAACAACATAGTCAATACTCGAGTACCTTGGGAAGCTCGCGTAGACAGGAACCCTATCCCTAACCCTGGCACCGAGCAGATCACTAATTGACTTACCCAAGTACTTACCCAAGGCGTCCCAAAGCGCCATCTCAAAGCCACCAATAGCCCCAGTAATGACGCCACAAAGACCACCTGTGAACAACAACTTCTCAAGCTTGTTAACAAGTCTCCCAATGTCATTGATGCTGTTGACCTCCTCATTGGTTACCGCCGGCGCTATCACATCATTGATTACCCCTGCGTAGGCGTCAACAATACCACTACCGTAAACCAGTACCTCACCCCAACCAACAACATCACCCAGGGAAACCCTCACATAAAGTTGCACACCCCAGGAATCCCTGAACACTGTGGGCGGGTCATCAATGTAGGGTATGGAAATGGGTATGGGTTTTACATCCCTAATCACGGGCATTTTAATCACGCACTTATGTAGAGCTTTATTGGCGAGAACTCATCATGCTGAAGAACCTCGGCAGCCGTCAACCTACCATTCATGACCCTTAGGGCGTAATTGAATATTCTCTCACCAGCCTCCGCAAGGCTAACCTTAAGCTCCAGGAGATCTGAGACATCAACATCAATATGCTCACTCATAGACCTAACGGTCTTTGGATTAGCCGAGATCTTTATGACGGGTATTATTGGGTGACCAACAACATTGCCCTGACCCGTGGTGAAGAGGTGGAGCACAGAACCCTTAGCCGCGAATAATGTCACAGCCTCGGCAGCGGCTGAGGAAGTGTTCACAAAGCAGAGCCCGGCACCCTTTGGCACAGGGTCTAGGTAGTCGGCTACGCAGGTTATTGGCTTTGTACCAAGCTTCTGTATGTTACCCAGGGCCTTCTCCTCAATGGTGGATAAACCGCCCTTTATATTGCCCTCGGTTGGTTGTGAGCCAAGTAAATCAACACCCTGGCTTTCTATGAAGCCCACGTACTCTTGATAAATGCGCCAGAACTTATCCCTTAGCTTCTCATCCTTAATCTTACCAGCCACAATATCCTCAGCCCCAGTCAACTCAGAGGTCTCGCCAAACATAACAGTATTACCCAAATCAACTAACTTATCCACAGCATAGCCTGTGGCTGGGTTTGAGGCAAGCCCAGAGGTCGTGTCTGATTCACCACACTTTATACTAAACATCATATTCGTTAAATCAACCTCAGTCCTCTGAACCTCACTGGCCTCTTGAACGAGCTCCTTGGCCTTCCTAGCCGCAGCCTCAATGGTCCTAAGGTCCCCATTACCCTCTATTGGGAATACGTATACGGGCTTACCGGTCTTCGCAATGCCATCTGCAACCCTATTTGCCCAATTCTCCTCAATACCAATAACAATGGCACCATACACATTCGGGTTCGCGCCAGTGCCAGACAGTATGTGGAAGAGTAGGTCTAGGTCCTTACCAAACTGGAGCCTACCGTATGGGTGTGGTATCGCAACAACACCCCTAATTAACTTAGCCACGCCAAGCGCTGCCGTGTTTGATAGGTCATCAACTGGGATAACGACCACGTAGTTCCTAACACCAACACTACCATCAGGCCTAATGTAGGCCTTTATTGTTGGGTACTTACCAACCATCCCAATCACCTTCTCGTCAAACCACCCCACCTAATTGATTTTAGGTTATGCGTATGCACATGCTCCCCAGCCCTAATATCCCTAGTCGCAACACCAATGGGCCTACCATACTTAATAACTCTATCCCCGGTCTTGATATCCTTCAGGGCAATCTTGTGGCCAAGGGGTATATTCTCCAAAGCCCTAACTTTACCGACCACCAACTTATCAACTATGTAAACAACCTCAACATCATCCCCAGCCCTAACATCCTCAACAGCCACACCCACACTATCACCCCTATCATGAATAACAACCCTAGACATACATTTGCTCGCTTAAAAGGTGCTATTTATACCTTTCGGTATACAATATACAATACAAAGGCATTATTTTAAATAACGACGTCGAACCCTAAAACATTGCAAGTTATGATTTACCTCTTCTTTTCTCAAGGTACTCCTTATCAAGACTTTCCAACGATATACCCTTAGTCTCCCTCAACAGTGCTAAGCCAATCGCCGCTATCGCAAAATATATTAAGTAGAATGTGGGCACGTAAAACCACTTTGTCGTAACAGCCTTACCTATTAATGCTGTTAATATTGAAGGCGTGAACATAGCACCAATTATCGTTGATGTTTCATATGCTAGACCTGCACCGCTATATCTATAAGCTGTGGGGAAGTTCTCAGATGCAAGGACAGGTGCAAAGGCATGCATCAAACCTACACCAAAAAGAACTACAAAAAACTCACTAAATATAACTAGGGGTATATTCTTAATCACTATCGCCCATGTAAATAACCACGAGAAAGCAGCCGTTATTGCCAACATCAGATAGCCAGCAGCCTTCCTTGTAAAATATTTGCCAAAATAGGCATTAAGGAATACCCCGCCTAAGTCGAAAAGTCTACCTATTACAACTATCATTGTTGTTAACGCTATTGGGTAACCTAGGAATTTCATAAATGTCACCATATATGTCAATGAGGTCCATCCATCAAATTGCTGAAAACTGGAAAACATTGCCAATGCTATTATTGGCAACCAATAATGTCTAAAGACCTCAAGACTGGGCGCTCTTGCTGTAAGACGTTGTTCAATTACTTTTATCATGAACGGTGACTCTCTTATCGCGTACCTAGCCACTAATGCAGGTATTATTATCACTAGCGATAATAGGAAGGCAATCCTCCACCCAGTCGTTGAAAAGTTAGGAATTAGCATTGCTAAAGCACCAAATAAACCACCCAGTGGAAAACCAGCATTTGCCCAACCAACCCAAAACTCCCTATATTTACTTCCCCTAATACTCAGCAAACTCAGCTAGTAACGCTGTGGCACCGCCAAACTCGCCACCAAGACCTAATCCCTGAATAAAGCGTGAAATAGTTAACAAAACAGCACCCCAATAACCAATGACATTATAGCCCGGCAATACCGCTATGAGGGTACTACCTATACCCACCAATACCAAGTCCCAGAAAAACGCAAAGGTTCTGCTGATTTTGTCACCTAAATGCCCAAAAACGAATGCACCAAGAACCCTCGCTGGAAAACCCGCCGCGAAAGTGAGAAATCCTATGACTATTGCGACAACTTCAGGTAGACGTGGAAAGAATATTTTAGGAAAAGCCAGGGTGGCAGCATAACCATAAATTACGAAACTATAGAATTCCACGGTTAAACCAGCGGTAGATGCTAACGCTAACGCTATCATAAATCCAAGCGTAGGCTTGGGATGTGATTCAGAAGACATAGTGATATTCCATAATGTATACAATATTTAAGCATTACTACCCGAACTCCTTCGAAAAACTCATTTAATTATTATAAGATAAATTAATAATGAATGATAAATAATAGATATTTATAATTTTAGGAGTCCATAAATATGGTTTGTTCTGGTTTAAAGCATTTAAATGCAGAAATTCATAATGAACATGATAGTTAATGGCCAACTCATCCATGAAGGTATACGAGGAACTCGTTAAAGGGATAGTTGAGGGAAAATTCAGATTAGGCAGCGTATTAAAGGAGGATGAGTTAGCTAAATTGTTTGGTGTTAGTAGGACTCCTGTTAGGGAGGCCTTGGCTAGGCTTGAGAGGGAAGGTTTAGCTGTTAAGAGGGGTAAGTCCTACATGATTGTGCCCCTAACTGCGGAGGATGTCGTAATGCTTTACGAGGCTAGGATACCCCTCGAGGCTACTGCAGCCAAGCTGGCGGCCGTGAGGGCAGGTGAGGATCATGTTAGAGAAATGGGTGAGGTTATTGAGGCAATAAAGGGTGAAGTCTCAAAGGGTGACCCGGACCCGGTGACTTTGGCTAATCTCAATGGGAGGTTTCATGAGCTTGTTGCGTTCGCGTCTGGCAACAAGTATATTGTTGAGTTTTTAGGTTCGATCAGGTTGAGACTTAAGATTGTTAGGGTGACGTTGTTTACGAGCTACCAGAGGAGGGTTGATGAGGCTAGGGAACATGAGGAGGTCTACCAAGCAATAAGAGGTAGGGATCCAGATAGGGCTTACATAGTCATGATGAACCACGAAATAAATGTGTTAAATTACGTGAAGGAAAAAATAATACCAATGCTATTCTAATCTAAACAGCATTGCTTATATTCATACGGAAGTTTATTCACGGGATACTGTGTCGAGCCCTACGAGCACCTCTAGGATTTTTAACAAATCCATACTAACCACCCCGTGCTTGAACACCTAAACTTTCTAGCACGTTTTCACCCTGCGGCCATCAAATCTATGCCCTTTGTCTCCTTGTATAGCACTGCAGTTAGTATCAATGCTATGAGTATGAGTGGGAATAACCAGTATATTGGCGCTAATGGTGTGTGTAGAGCTGATATTAAGTATGTCACTATAAATGGAGTGAAGCCACCTAGAATGGCAACACCAAGGTTGTACGAGAATGCCACGCCAGTGTATCTAGATACTGTCGGAAATATCTCCGCAAGTATCTGGCCGTATGCACCATTGTATACTGCATGAAATGTCTCTTCAATTATGTAGAATGTAAGTACGATGCTAAAGAGTGGGTATTTCACTATATAGAAATAGAATGGAAACACCAGAATCACTTCACCGAGTAGGCCGGCAAGTACTATGGGTTTTCTGCCATAGATGTCTGTTAGGTATGCGAAGGGTAGTGTGAGTAAGAAGTACACGGCTGATGCTATGAAGGTTATGAAGGTCGCTTGGGAATATGCGAAGTGCGCGTAACGTGTTAGGTACGTTACGCCATAGACAATGTAGGTATACGATAGAGGTACACCGGCTAAAAATAGAGCCATCAGCAGCATCAGTATGTAACGTGACCTTGTAAAAATAGGAGCTACTGGAACCCTTAATGTCTTTTTCTGTCTCTTAAGCTCTTCGAATTCTGGAGTCTCGGTTAATCTTACCCTTATATAGAACCCTACAACTGCTATTATGACACCAATTATGAAGAGTATCCTCCAGCCATACGATGCAAAGGCCTGCTTACTCATGGTGCTTGAAAACAGTGTTAACAATCCTGTTGTTAACAAACCGCTCTGCGCCATTTGAACAATACCGACGAAGTAGCCCCTTCTCTCCTTCGGCGCTAGCTCCGCAACCATCGTTATACCGCCACCCCACTCCCCACCTAACGAGAATCCCTGGATAAGCCTTAATGTTACTAATAGTGCTGGTGCCCATACGCCAATCTCCTGGTATGTAGGTAATAGGCCCATAAATAGTGATGCTAATGCCATGAGTAATATGGGTATAATGAAAGTATTCCTCCTACCCCACACATCGCCAAGCCAACCAAAGAATAATGCACCAATAGGTCTCATAACAAAACCAGTACCAAAAGTCGCAAAATAATAAAGTAGGGTAACAGTCATACTTTTGCTTGGGAAGAACAGGGGCCCGATTATTGTAGCTAAATAACCAAACAACGTGAAATCATAAAACTCCAGGAAAGTACCAAAGAAGGAGGCTAACGAAGCCTCGTAGGCCAACCTAATAATTTTTCCCCTCTCCATCTAAAGCCAAAACTACGTAGTACATTTAAGGCTTTACCGTTGACATAATTAGGCTTATTATTTGTTTCAGTGCTTTAGTACTTACAGGTATATTAATAATCTCATTATGAATATGTAAAATAAAACTTAACTTAATTATTAATTAAATTATCATCATTATGACAAGCCTGAGGAGCAACGCATTATTTCCAATAACCCTTATTGTTAAGTTTGTACTGGGTGCCTTTGTATTGATTATCCTGTAGATGCCGAAATAATGCTCATACCTCCAACTCATCCTCTGAACTGCCGAGTCCGCAATTTAATTTAAATAATGAGGCATGAGTGCTTGGGGGGTATTCGCGTCCACCGGCATCTATAAACCACCGATCAGGAGGGTCTCGAGATTATTAAGGATTGCGGAGCCGAGCGAGGATCTCGTTGTATTGTATGACTTGCATTTTGAGTAGTTTGTCGGAGAGTTTGGAGTATTGTGTTAGGAATTCCATGACCTGTTTGTAAAGTGCGTAGTCGATGGTCATTTAATGATTTGATTTTCGTTCGATTTATCGTATTTCCTTGGTAATGGTTTGCTTAGCCTATGACTCTCCTTGTTTTTCCCATGTGGGTTCCTCCTGTGCCTTTGAATCTCTCCTCTAGGTATACGTTGCCTCTTTCGTGGTATCCCATGGCTTCCCAGTACCCGTCTCTGTATTGTTTTGTGAATTCTATGGTGGTTAGCCATTTGGCGCTTTTCCAGCCGTAGAGGTGTGGTATGATTGGTCTTGCTGGGTATCCTGACTTAATGTCGAGTGGTTTTCCGTTCATTCTTAGTGCTATTATTGCGTCTTCGCTCAATGCGTCCTCTATGGGTACGATGCTGTCGTATCCATCTGCTGATTGGAATACGACCCACTCTGCAGTGTCCTTCACGCCGGCCATCTTAGCCAGGTCTCTGATCTTGACGCCCTCCCACTCCACGTCCTTGACCGACCAGCCTGTTACGCAGTGAAAGTCCCTTGTGTACTTCACGTTGATCATTGATAGTAGCTCGTTGTATGTTAGCTCGATGGGTCTCTCCACCTCGCCCGTGATCCTTAGTCTCCATTTTTCTATGTCTATTTTTGGTATGCCTAGGGCTGCGTAGTATATGAATTTCTTTATGTAGTGTTGGTTTGGTGCAATCATTAACTATCAATCTTCTTACCTTATTTAAACCGAATTCGCATGCTTCTTTGGGTTTAGTAACTGGGTTTGGTTTTCTTGCTAGAGAGACTAAATGTAGCGAGAATGAATTTAAGAGGGAGGGGCCTGTGTTGATTTAGTTTTTCACCACCATTCAAGTAATTTCTTTACGTCATCTACCTTTGCCATGTCTGCGTTCAGGAGTGCTGCTGTTTTGCTTATATCATAGTTGTATGATCTGTAGAGCTCTATTACGCTTGCTTCTATTGATCCTTCTGCGTGTATCATCCCTACGGATAGTAATGCACCGAGGGCTGATAGGAATTCACGGGCTACTTGGAACAGCCTTATCCTAGTTCTCGCGTCTGTGCCCTTCTTACCGACTAGGTATTTGACCATGTACTTCTCTTCGGTTGGGTTGCTTAGTTCGCTTGTTGATGGTATGTCGGCTAGGAGGCCGCCGGCGACGTCGATCATGTCCTTGACTGCGTCTAGGTACTTGGAGTTGGCTGTTAGTTTTCCGACGTTTGTGTATATTGGGTTTGGTATACATATGCCGGTGGTGTTATCCTTAATGCATTTCTCGGCCGCTGCTATGGCGCTTGACACTAGGTATTCCTTATACGTTATTATATCTACAATATCCCTCCTAATGTGTGACGCCCCCTCGACATTGTTATACTCGGCGAATAATTTGGCGTAACCTAGTACTATGTCTGCTAGGGCGGCTCTGTATGATATTGCTGTGAATCTATGGTATAGCGCGAAGGTTAACCCATATGGTGCGGCGAACTCGTACTCACCAGCCAAGAACACCCTCTCATTTGGTACCTTTACATCATCAAATATGGTTAGCGTTTCAACCTCAACATTTGTTTTACCCATTGGGAACTCATCACCCAGCATGTTTATTTCAACTTCCCTAAGGGGTCTTGGTATTAGGGTAATACCCTTGGTATTTACCGGGATTGCGAATGCAACAGCGTAATCTGCGTCCTCCTTAACCATGTTTCTATATGGTAGTACTATTAGTTCGTTTGCGGCTATGGATTGCGTGGTGTGCACCTTGGCCCCTCTAACAACTATACCATCAGGTTCTTTCCTGGTAATGTGGACATAGAGGTCTGGGTCGGCTTGCTGGTGTGGTCTTAGCATTCTGTCGCCCTTAACGTCGGTTTGTGCTACGGCTATTGTTACGTCATTTTTAATGACGTACTCGTAGTACTTCATGACCTTACTATAGTAATCCGTACCCCTTAACGAGTCGAGTTGTTTAGATGCTATCATTAAACCGAAAAGTGCGTCTGAGCCTATTGTCTTCATTATATTAAACATGCCCTTACCGAGTAATGTCGTGTTGTATATTAGCTTGAATCTCTCAATTAAGTCGCTTGGGCTTTTTGGTACCTTGTAGAATCTACTTATTGTTCCGTATTGAGGATCTTCATAGAGTAAATATCTCCTTAATTCGGGATCGCTTTGCCACTTATATAGTTCCATTGCGTGATTAATGGCCACCCGTAAAACTTCATGCGTAGTTACATCGGTCACCAACTTACCCCTGTAATAAATAACCCTACCGTCACGTAGACTATTGAGGTATTCCTCAGGGGTTCTAACCATACGGTTTATAAAATGATTTAACTATTTTAAATGTTCGTTATATATAGTTTATTTATTAGCAATACTTATTAATCTTTACATAAGTAAATAAGCATTATGAGTAAGATAAAAAGTGAGATAGAGTTGGTTACGAAACAGGTTGGTGATTTTGAGGTTCAGGTAATTCCTGAAAAGGATTATGTATGTGAATCACCCGGCGACAGACCCTGGTATAGGTATTGGCCTCCTAGAATATTAAGGACCAATGATTATCCCAAGGTTCCTCTCTTCGATATGGTTGAGACCTCTGCGCGTAGGTATCCTGATAAGGATGCAGTTATCTATTATGGTTTTAGGATTAGGTATTCTGAGTTGTGGAACTCAATACTTAGTCTTTCGGCGTTTCTAAGTGATCTAGGTATTGAGAAGGGAGATAGGGTTGCGATATATATGCCAAACACCCCGCATTGGATAATTGCCTTATTTGGCATACTCAGGGCAAACGCCGTTGCCGTGCCAATAAACCCATTGGCGGCACCTGACATACTCGAGTATATACTGAACGAAACGGGTGCCAAGGCTATAGTTACATTATCGCAGTTATTACTGAGACTCCTTAGCATTAAGGATAAGGTTCCCTCGTTAAAGTACGTGATCGTTGGTAGATATGGTGATTACTTGCCAGAAAACCTGAATTGAAATTACCGCAATTAATGCTTACAGACCCAGCTGTTCCGCAGGGTGTTATCAATTGGAGGAATGCTGTTTCGTTTAATGGAAATCCGCCACCCGTTAAGGTTACGTATGAGGATATTGCTGCAATACCATATACTTCGGGGACCACGGGTATTCCGAAGGGTGTTATGCACACCCACGCGACCATGTGGGCATCGCCTCTTAACGCTGCTGTTTGGTATAATGCAGCACCATCGGCTATTGTTTTAACAGTGCTCCCAATATTTCACGTAACAGGTCTCGTACATTCTGTACTTGTGCCATTGTATATAGGCGCAACAATGGTATTACTGACAACTTGGGATAGGGAAACAGCCGTAGATGCCATTGAAAAGTATAGGATAACTCACTGGACTAGTATATCAACAATGATAGTTGATTTGCTCGCAATGCCAGGCATTGAAAAAAGAAATCTCTCATCATTAGCATTGGCTGGCGGTGGTGGCACTCCGATGCCTGAGGCTGTTGCCAAGAGGTTTAAGGAATTGACGGGACTTGATTATCTTGCGGGTTATGGCTTAACGGAAACCTTTTCCCAAACGCACGTGAATCCACCGCATAGGGTTAAGATAGGTAGTGACTTGGGTATACCACAACCCTGCACCGATGCCCTTGTGATAGACCCCGACACGGGGGAAATACTGCCTGAAAATAAGACGGGAGAGCTTGTGGTTAGAGGTCCTAATGTCTTTAAGGGTTATTGGAAGAAGCCTGAGGAGACCAAGGAAGCCTTCGTTATAATTGATGGTAAGTTGTACTTCAGAACTGGGGATGTTGTTTACATGGATGATGAGGGCTACTTCTTCTATGTGGATAGGATTAAGAGAATGATTAATAGGGCAGGTTATAAGGTGTGGCCATATAGGGTTGAGAATATACTATACACGCACCCAGCAATTCTAGAGGTTGCTGTTGTGGCAATACCAGATCCTAGGGTTGGTGAGGAGGTTAAGGCGTACGTGGTTTTAAAGCCCGAGTACAGGGGTAAGGTTAAGGCTGAGGATATCATTCAATGGGCTAAGGAAAGAATGTCAGCCTATGAATACCCAAGGATCGTAGAGTTCGTAGACTCCTTACCCAAGACAGCTACAGGTAAAATAGATTGGAGATTATTACAAGAGCAGGAGAAGAAGAGGAAGGCTGGTGGTGCGTGATGAGTCGTGGTATGGCGAAAATACCCACCGTTACGGGTGAGATAAGCCCTGACGAGATGGGCATAACGTTATTTCACGAGCATCTAAGACTGATTACGGAGGTTGTTCGTTGGAATTGGCCCCATCTATACAATGAGGATGAGGAGTTTAGGCGGGCTGTGGATGCGGTGAACGCTGCCAAGAGGTACGGTGTTAGGACCATTATTGACCTTACCGTTGCTGGTATTGGTAGGGATGTTAAGTTTGATGAAAGGGTTGCCAGGGCAACGGGTATTAATATAATCATGGGTACGGGATTTTACACATACACGGAGATACCCTTCTACTTCAAGAATAGGGGTATTGATAGTCTGGTTGATGCATTTGTTCACGATATAACCGTTGGTATACAGGGCACAAATGTGAGGGCTGCCTTCGTTAAGGCTGTTATTGATGCACCAGGTCTCACTAAGGATGTGGAGTTTGCGATAAGGGCTGCCGCTAAGGCGCACATAAAGACTGGCGTGCCTATCATAACGCATTCGTTTGTTGGTAATAAATCAAGCCTTGAGCTAATTAGGATATTCAAGGAAGAAGGTGTTGATCTAGCGAGGACGGTTATAGGGCATGTCGGTGATACGGACGACATATCCTTCATAGAGCAGATTCTCAAAACCGGCGCATTCATAGGACTAGATAGGTTTGGTCTCGATATATACTTACCACTTGAAAAGAGAACCAAAACATTGATAGAACTTATTAAGCGAGGATGGATAGACCAAATACTCCTATCACATGATTATTGCCCAACAATAGACTGGTATCCACACGAAGAGGTTGTAAAGTTGGTTCCTAATTGGTCGATGACATTGATATTCGAGAAGGTGATACCCACGTTAAGGAGCGAGGGAATAACGGAGGAGCAAATAAATAAAATACTCATAGAAAATCCGAAGAAACTATTTACTGGTAAGTAATTATTTGGTTTTTAAATAGAAGGTTCAATTCCAGCATTATTAATTAAGATATCCAGCCATAATTCTTTACTGTTTCCTTAATCGTATTTTCACAATCGGAAGCATCATTGTTGGCAGCTCCAGGATTAACACATCAAGTGTAGTTCTCCTTTTCTCCACGTTAATTCAATGTTTCTTTATAATCAAATTGGTCGCTTTCAATAAATGTAATAATACGAAAGCTGAGATGCTATTGAGCTTGTTAATCCGGCTGTTAATGCTAGTAGTGATTCGGATTTCCTCAATTGTTTAGTTACCGGGTCTACCTCGAGTGCTAATGATTCCAATGCGACCACGCCCATCACTTCTACGTCGTCCTTCTCCGCAAATACGATGATGCTTGTTGCCCTTTCCCCTAGGCACTCGATTATTGCCTCGCCTGCCTCCCTCTCTATAGCCTTGCCCTCTATTGTCCTGAATTTCCGGGTCTTGCTTGGCCTTATGCCTATTGCCTCAAGCTTCTCCCTCCTCACCCACGTATACGTGCTGTCTGTGTCTACGATTAGCTCGGTTTCTACGCATTTCGTGTTGTCCTGTGGGTTGCATATCTTCACTGTCGCTGTTGTGTGGTTCATTGCTGTCTTGATTTCTGGTTGTGTTGATTTTTATAAACTAATCATTGCGTTGATTGGTGATGGGTGTTTCCTTCCTCAGGTCCTTCCGTTTTGGTTGGTCCCAGGCTGGTTTTCAGTTTGAGATGGGTGTTCCAGGTGATGAGGATCCCAATAGTAATAGCGTGCTAATGACAAGCCTCGCCCTTTCTTGTCGTGGGTGGTTTTTAAGTCTGGTTGTTTGTTTTGTTGTGGATGTTGTGTAGGGCTGTTGCTGTTGAGCTTGAGACTCCGCGTGAGGTCTCCAAGCTGCTCTACGATGTAGAGTCTGCGTACCTAGGCATTGTTCGTGAGGTTGTTGAGTACGCTGTTCTGAACAATGTTACGAGCGCGAATAAACTCCATGGGCTGTTCTACCGCAGGTATAGGAGTGAGTACCAAGGCTTGCACGCACACCTAGTCATCCAAGCCATTAGGCAGGCATCGCAAATCGCCAAGTCATTTATTGCGCGAAGGAGGAAGGGCTTAGTGAGCAAGCCCTACCCGGAGGTTAAGGCTGTGTCCATTAGGTTTTCGGAGAAAGCATGGAGTTATGAGGAGTTCGTTAAATCAACAGCCCCGGTTAGGCTTGAGCTATCCTTACCTGGAGGGAGGAGGGAGGTTTGGCTTAGACCTCACAAGCGTTTTTGGCTCTACTGGTGGAGGGTACTAAATAGTGAAGCCGAGCTAGCCAGTACGCTAGTTGTTAAGCGTAGGTTGAACAAGTGGTACGCAGTGTTCGTATTCGAAATAAAACCTAGGGAGGAAAGACCACAGTCAATCGTTGCCTTCGACATAAACGAGAACACCGTTGCGGTGGGCAGGATTGACCTACCATCCACCGTAAGCAAGGTGGTTAACTGGAATAGGCAGTACATGGTTCCAGAACTATACACAATTAGGACAGACTTCGGTAGGCTAGCCAGGAGGTACAAAAGGGTTAGGAACGCGATTATCGAGAGGCTCAAGCCTGGATTTGCCTTACCAAACGGTAAGTACGCGAACGTAACGAACACTAGGGAATACAGGAAGCGTGTTAAGAGATTGAGAGAAAGGGTTAGGAAGGTTGGTCGAGTTAGGCATGTGGCTAACGAGTTAACAAGGATACCAGCGATTATCGTAACCGAGGAGCTTGGCGAGAACCCTCAGGAGTCAATGATTGAGGATGTTGGGAGGGGTGAGTTGAGGCATAGGATTAAGCAGACACCGTTCAAGAGCATTGAAAAGACTGTCGAAGACAAGGCACTAGAGAGGGGTTCGAGGATATTCCACGTATCGGCATACAGGAACAGCAGAGTATGTCCAATACATTTCACAAGGCTTGAGAAGACAGATGATTGGCATACTCTCTACTGCCCAAGGGGTCACTACGTAGATAGGGACCATGCTTCAGTCATGAACATGGCTTGGAAGCTAACACCAGAGGCATGGACAAAGGCGTTTTGGTGGAATTTAAGGAGGGAAATGGAATGGGAAGAGTACGAAGGAAAATCAAACCCAATAATACCACACCCTATCATGCAGTACATACATGCAATGCTAAAGACTTTCATGGCCAGCGAGGAAGGCCCCGCGGTGCTGGCCGGGGGCAACCCCATGAACCCAGCCGGAGGAGCCAATGAAGGCTGGGCGAGGGCACCACCCCGCTCTAAAGGAACCCTCGCCCTTTAGGGCGGGGAGGAGGTCAGTATCCCAATGCCAAGTTCACCAGTGAGATGGAGATCATTGTTCCGAAGACCTGGATTGCAGTGTCCAATGGCGTTTTAGTGGAGAGTAAGGACCTCGGCAATGAGACCCTGTGGCATTGGAAGCTCGATAAACCGCACTCAGCCTACCTAATAGCCTTCGCCGCCGGCGAGTTTGAGGTTATTAGGGATAATTGTGATGGCGTGCCAATAGAGAATTACGTGCCGAGGGGCATGGTTGATAGGGCTAGGTTCACGTTCCATAGGCTCTGCGATATGATCAAATTCTACAGCGAGTACACAGGCGTTAAATACCCATGGCCGAATTACAAGCATGCTGCAGTCAGCGAATTCATATATGGCGGTATGGAGAACACGACAATAACGATAATAACAGACACAACACTGCACGATGAACACGCCCACTGCCCTGGCGGTAAATTCCCCTGTCCAGGTATGGAGGATTTCACTTCAGATGGATTAATAGCTCACGAACTGGCTCATCAGTGGTTTGGTGATTATGTGACGACTAAGGATTGGGCCAATATCTGGCTTAATGAGGCGTTCGCGACCTACTTCGAGGCCATGTATACCGAGCATGCCAAGGGCCGTGATGAGTTCATTTACGAGCTTTACCAAAACCTTAGGTCGTACCTAAATGAGTATGGTAATAGGTACGCGAGGCCTATCGTGACTAGGCTGTATAGGGATCCCGAGGAGATGTTTGATAGGCATACGTACGAGAAGGGAAGCTTGGTCCTCCACACCCTACGTAACCTGCTCGGCGATGAGGCATTCAGAAGGGGCATAAACCTATACCTAACGAAACATGCCTACGGCAATGCGGATACGGAGGACCTCAGAAAGGCGCTCGAGGAGGCTTCTGGGCAGCCGCTGGACTGGTTCTTCACCCAATTCGTATACTCGGCAGGCCACCCCGTGATTAAGTATTCGTGGAGTTATGACCCGAGTATCAGGATGATTAGGTTGAGTATAAGCCAAACCCAGGGTGAGGATTCATACCCGACCTATAGGCTACCGCTCGAGCTCGAGATCGGTTATTCCGGCGGTAGGACTGAGACGTTTAGGTTCGAGCTTAATGAGAGGGATGCTACGCTATACATACCAGTCAGCGAGAAACCGCAGTACGTATGCCTTGATCCACAGTTTAAGGTTGGTGTTAAGGCTGTGAATGCGGATAAGGGTGTCGAGGAGGCCCTGGCTGAGTTAGGAAGTGGTAACTTGCCGTGTAGGTTGGAGGCCATTGATGCCCTGGCCAGGGTCGGTAGCGCGAGGGCTGTTGAGGGGTTAAGCAGTGCGCTGCGTAATGATAAGTTCTGGGGCGTTAGGGCTGAGGCGGCAAGGGCATTGGGTAGGGTTGGTACCGACGAGGCCTTGAAGGTGCTAATTAACGCATTAATCGCTGAGCAGCACCCGAGGGTTAGGCAGGCAATTGTGGAAGCCCTAGGTAACTTTAGGGGTAAGGTTGAGGCGGCTAAGGCGTTGGTCGAGGTTCTTGAGAACACCAGGGAGAGCTACTACGCTAGGTATAGGGCTGCCCAATCCCTTGGCAAGGCCGGGATTGCCGAGTACGGTAAGTACCTGGTTAAGGCCCTTGATTACCCGAGCCATAATTACGTCATAACCCAGGGTGCATTGCAGGGTTTGGCTGAGCTTGGTTCTGAGGATGCCGTGAGTACATTGTTAAGTTATACCGAGCTTGGTAAACCAACCCCCGTTAGGGTTGCTGCTGTGCAATCCCTCAGCAAGTTCGTTAGTGATAGGAGGGTTTATGATAGGTTGAGGATGTTACTTAAGGATCCATACTTTAGGGTTAGGTTTGCGGCCATAGCAGCTGTGGAGGGTGCTCTTGATCCGAGGTTCCTCGATGTGCTCGATGAGTTGTCGGTGAGGGATTTGGATGGTAGGGTTAGGCGTTATGCAAGGGATGTGGCTAGGAGGATTAGGGATCAGTTGCAGAGGGGTGTTGAGTATGCGAGGCTAAGGGAGGAGATTGATAGGATTAGGGAGGAGCAGAGGAGGTTGATGGATAGGCTGGATAGGCTAGAGTTCAAGGGCTAATGCATTAACTTAGCTATAAAAACTACGTGGCTACCCGACTTGGCAACCCTCTCTACAACATCGTAATTCTTAAACAAAATCTCCTCAAACCTAGACCTTAACTTCTTAGGAACAACAATCTGCAGTAACCCACCGGGTTTCAGGTGCTCCCTGGCACCAATTATTAATCTCCTATTTAGCTCGAGGCCTGCCGTTATTGGTGGGTTTGATATTACCGTGTTGAATCTCTCGCCAACTACGGCGTTGTAGAGATCACCCCAACGAACCTCCGCATTACTTACGCCATTAATCCTGGTATTCATCATGGCGAGTTTAACGGCTAGCTTATTGATGTCAACCATGACAACCCTACCCTTTGGTGCTAGTTTCGCGGCCACTATACCTAGAACACCGTAGCCACAGCCCATGTCTAGGATATCCCAATCACTCATTATGACCATATTCTCAGCCAACAACCTAGTTCCCTCATCAACGTGCTCGCTCGAGAAGACACCAGGGGCTAGCACTAGGGTCAGTGGTATGCCCCTAATTATGGTCCTAATCTTCCTAACCCTCAGTTCCTTAAATGTGGGTTCCTTATCGTAATAATGCACAGTTTAGGGTCTAACCGCGTAATTAATACCTTACTTAGCTCTAAACTATTCGATGATTGCTTTTTAAGCCTACTAAATGTCGAGTAAATCGATGAGGAGGGATGCATTCATTGGTTACTTATCGATTTACGTAGTATCCGCATCCCTCAATTACTTCTTCGTGAAGTTCGGACTTCGTTATGCAACGCCATTGAGTTACATGGCGATTAGGTATCTGTTGGCTGGCATTGCCTTGGCAATCATATCGTCAATCATGAACGGTGGTAAGTACTACTTCGTATTTAACAGGGATTTATTGTTACTGAGCCTATTCTCATCACTAAGCACCGCATTGTGGGCTTATGGCTTAGTCCTGGTAGATCCAGGTTCCTCAGCCGTGTTTGGGTACACCATGCCCTTATTCGCCATACCCTTATCAATGGTGTTGATCCACGAGAAACCGAGAACGCTTAATGTTGTTGGTGCCCTTATCGGTTTTGTTGGCGTGTCAATTTACGGTATTTCATCAATAATGGAGGGTGTGTCCCTGGTGGGCGCCATACTTACCGTAGTGAATGCCGTGTTTTGGGCGTTGTATAGTATTTACTTTAGGAAGTTGGGTAATTACGATGGCCTAATTGTTGTGTCTAACATGTTCATACTAGGTGCAGTGTTGTTGGCGCTTATGGATTTGGCGATCAACGGCTTTGTAGGCATGCTGCATGTTGTGTGGACCATTGCATTTATTGAGAATTTGTTGGGCACGTCTGTGATTGGCGGTGCCGTGTTATTCCTGGTTTGGTATCTAATGGTTAATACGATTGGTGTCTCCAATGCCACGCCGTACATATTCACCGTGCCAGCCTTAACCATGGCCCTCAACTACCTAATACTCGGGATTAAACCGACACCGCCGGAGCTTGTGGGTTCCGCAGTCATGTTCTTGGGAATTTACCTAGCCTCGATATAGGGTTCAGGTCTGTTGAATCTTCATTCCTTCATTTGTTTTTCTCCCCCTCCGTCGGTTTTCATCCTTCATTGGGGGAGCGCTTAGGGATAACCCACGTATCCCCGCATACGCCTGTAGTGCCCTCAACCATATGTTCATTGCCCCCACTGTGTCTCTGTCGGCTATGAATCCGCATTTCTCACAAATGGCGAGTCTGTGTATGTAGGTTAGCTTATGGCCACATATTGGGCATGTTCTTGATGTGTTCTTGGGATTCATAATTATCACTGGCGCACCGTACTCAATTGCTTTTGCGATTATTGCGTGCTGTAATTTCCTGTATGCGAACATTGTGAACTCCCAAGCAACGATATCATTTACGTTGCTCGCTCTCTCCTTGAGTCCATTGAGGTCTTCTAGGGCTATTGCGTACCTATGCTTTAAAGCCTTCATGACGAGCTGTTTAGCGAATTTCCAACTCCAATCGGTAACGATGTTCCTAGCTTTTCTGTGGAGTTCCTTAACCCTGTTAAGAATTCTCTTGCTGTACCTCCACCTCCTTGGGTACTTCTTCTGCAACTCCTCGGCACGTTTCTTCTTACTAAGCGCATCAGTGAACCTAGTCTTGCGTCTCCTAACCTCATAGCCGTCATAAGCTACAATCATCTTTAGATTAACGTCTAGAGCGATAATTCCCCTGGGCATGAAAGGTTCATACTTGAATTCAAATATTATACTCACGAATAACTTGCCATTCTCATATTTAATGTGAACTTCTTTCCATCTAAGCCCTCTGAACCTCTCAACATAATCCCTCCTGTGCCTGAGCCTCAAGGTGTACCATTGGCTCCTTAGGATAACTCTAACAACGCCCTTATCCAGCTCAACCTTAGCGTCTTGGTAATCTAACCTAGCTGAAAGTTTTCTGAGGATGGGTTTGCCCCCATTGTTTTTCTTAGTCGCTTTAACCAATGCCAATGCGTAGTCATAGATGTTCCTAGCAACATGTGCCCTAAAGCCATAGTTCCTAAGCACTTGGTAGAACAACTGATGAACTTGAGACCTGCTCGGTATTTCGTCTAAGTCCCACAATGTATCAACAACCCTCTGCATAGCGTGTCTGTAGAGCGTTAAGTCCCACAACAAATCATTCGGATTACCCTCCACGACCTCAGCCTCAGCCCTCAGTGCCTTATGATACGTACCCTCAGGAATCCGCCTAGAAGACCGGCGGATAAACCCCCTCATCGAGCACCACCCAAGCTTTAAAACCACAAAATTAAAACCCATTGTATCAAGACCGCATAACTACACCTATCCACAAATAATCACAGCCAATGAAGACCCCCATAACAGCTAAACTTTTTAAGTGATTGGTGTCATGGGTTTCTTGCATGGTTACATTAACAAGGTCTAGGCAGCCTAGGAAGCAGAGGAAGGCGCTGTATAATGCGCCACTCCATGTTAGGCATAGGCTGTTGACGGCTAGGCTTAGTGAGGATTTGCAGAGGCAGTATGGTATTAAGAGGCTACCTGTTAGGAAGGGCGACACGGTTCTCATACTGAGGGGTGATTTCAAGGGTGTTAGGGGTAAGGTTACTGAGGTTGATTTAAGGAGGATGAGGATATACGTTGAGGGAGCCACCTCAAAGAAACCGAGCGGTGAAACCGTTTACTACCCAATACACCCATCTAAGGTAATGATTGTTGAGCTGGACACGAGCGATAAGAGGAGGCTTGAGGCTATTGAGAGGGCTAGGAAACAACGCGAGGAGTACCTCAAGAGGCTTGAGGAGGCTAAGGAGACCAGGGCTGTTCGTAAGCCTGAGGTTATTGTTGTTGGTCAGGGTGGTAGCGAGCAACGGAGTAGTGGGCAGGGAGTAGAAAATGAGAAAAGCCTTTAATAAGGGGTAGCCACGGTGATGATCAATGCCGAGAAGACACCTTAGGCGTTATCAAGCACCTGAGTGGTGGCCAATATCTACGAAGGAGGCTACCTGGGCCGTTAGACCCAGCCCTGGGCCTCATCCCCTAGGTTCATCACTACCCTTGGCGATATTGGTTAGGGATGTGTTGAGGTACGCTAAGACGCTTAGGGAGGCTAGGTACGTGATTGGTAAGGGCTTGATTAAGGTTGATGGTGTTGTTAGGAGGAATTACAAGTTCCCGGTGGGTTTAATGGACGTTATCGAGATTGTGCCGACGGGCGAGGTTTACAGGATGGTGCCGCATCCAACGAAGTTCCTTTGGCCAATACCCATTGGTAAGGAGGAGGCTAGGTATAAGCTTTGTAGGATTGAGAATAAGACCATGGTTAAGGGAGGCCAGATACAACTTAATCTGCATGATGGTAGGAACATACAATTACCCTATGAGGAAGGCAGTAAGTACTCGACATTAGACTCGGTCTTGGTGGATCTTGAGGAAAATAGGGTTTTGGACTCAGTAAGGCTTGAGGTGGGTGCCCTGGGGCTTGTGGTTGATGGGAGAAACGTTGGTTATTATGGGAAGATAACAGAGATTATACAAACGCACATTAGGAGAATGGGCACTGCGGTTATAGTCACTGAGGATGGTAAGGAGGTAAGGACAATAATTGATTATTTATTTGTGATAGGTCGAGAAAAGCCCCTTGTGACAATCACACCCCCTAAAGAAACTACCCAGGTTCAGGGTCAGTGAATTATAATTTTACATTATCATCTTTATTGACTGCCCTATACCGAGATCCTCTGGGGTTAATCCATACCTAACCGTGGTGAATTCCCTCCTAAATTCCATAACCTCCCTCCTCACGTTAGCCGCATCCTCACCCTTAACTAAAACCCTGAACATGAATTCCGCAATAGCCTTCATCTCATCCTTACCCATGCCAAACCTAGTCATCTCCTGAACACCAAGCCTTAAACCACTAACCTCCTCCCTAAACGCCTTGTCCCAGGGCAGTGTACTCTTACTAACTATTATGTTAGCCTCCTCAAGCCTCACAGCAGCCTTAGCACCGCCACCCAACTTTGATACGTCGACAAGAACCTGGTGGGTCTTCGTGAATCCCTTCTTCTCGGCTACAACGCTGAAGCCGAGTGCGTGCAACTCCTCCGCTAGTGCCTTGGCATTGCTGACTACCTGCTTTGCATAGGCTTCGCCGAACTTCATCATCTCTATAGCGGTTATTGCCGTGGCAGCATACCTATGGTGATGGTAGTTGGATGTTAAGCCGGGAAAGACCGCTTTCTGTACCTGTTTGAATAATTCCTCATTATTCGTAAACACAACACCGCCCTGAGGTCCTGGGAAGGTCTTGTGCGTTGATGATGTCATTAAATCAGCACCTAAATCAAGTGGGTTTGGGAATGCCCTACCTGCTATGAGACCCAGTACGTGGGCTGAATCATGCATTAAATAACCACCAACCTCATGCACCGCATCAAGGAGCTCCTTAATGGGATGCGGAAATAGATATACCGAACCACCTAGTATTACTATTTTCGGTTTATTTTCCTTAATTAATTTAATACTTGCGTCAACATCCACATTAAACTCCTCATTATCCCACGGTAGGTTGACCACCTTCAACTTCAAGATACCAGGGGCTCCCGTGACCCTATGGCTTATGTGCGAGCCAGCACCTATGGGTATTGAAAATATCGTGTCACCTGGTTGTGTTAATGCAGCGTACACAGCCATGTTGGCTATGGTACCGGATATTGGCCTAACGTCTGCATACTTTGAATTGAACAAGGATTTCATTAATTCCGTAACTACGCCCTCAAGCTTGTCGATGAACTTAACGCCTTGATAATACCTACTACCCAACGTACCCTCCGCATACCTACCCTCCATATCGTTTATATAGAGGTACTCGGCTAGGGGGGACATCACGTTCTCGCTCGCGATTAGGTTTATTGTTTCGAGACGGCGCCACCTATTATGTGCTCTAACGATATCCAGTACATCATTCAGTATGGAGTCCGGGTTTATTGACATTAGAAGCCCCATAGTGGTTGCATTATTAAGTTTTAATGTAGCCTATAACTGTAATTATGGGTAGTACCCATGTATTATGGACATAAAGGAATTTATTAACTAGGGGCTAATAGTTATTGAGTGAGTATGAGTAGTGCTGACATTAAGTTCATGGAGGTTGTTAAGGTACTGGAGAGTATTGAGGCAACAACCCAGAGGACTGTGATGTCCAGGTTATTATCCTCCCTATTGAAGAAGACGCCGCCAAACGTTATTGATAAAGTCATCTACTTCATACTCGGCCAATTAAGGCCTGACTGGGAAGGTGTGGAGCTTGGGGTTGCTGAGAAATTAACGTTTAAGGCATTATCAAACGCCTCAGGCGCCTCTGTAAAGCAGGTTGAGGACTTATACAAGAGGCTTGGTGATGTTGGTGAGACGGCTAGGAGGATCATGAGTACGAAGACGCAACAGGGCGGTGGTAAATCAATACTTGAGTTCATCGGCGGTGGGGGTGGTGAGGAATTAACGATGGGTAAGGTTTACGATACTCTCATGTCCATAGCCAAGGCAAGCGGTGAGGGTGCCCAGGACACGAAGATTAAGTTATTGACCTACCTATTCTCCCAGGCAAAGCCTGAGGAGGCTAAGTACATCGCCAGGTTTGTTGTTGGTAGGTTGAGGCTTGGGGTTGCCGACATGACAATACTCGATGCCTTATCCGATGCCTACAAGGTTTCTAGGGATGGACTGGAGAGGGCTTACCACATATACCCAGACCTTGGTTACATAGCCAAGCTAATTGCCCAGGGCGGTCAGGCGGCGTTGGATAAGATACACGTTACGCCTGGTGTACCGATACAACCAATGCTAGCTGAGAGGTTGAGTACGGCGGCCGAGATATTGGCTAAGTTGGGTGGCATCGCTATGGTTGAGTATAAATACGATGGTGAGAGAGCCCAGATACATAAGACGAGGGATGGTGAGGTTAAGATATTCAGTAGGAGGCTTGAGAACATAACTTATGCATACCCTGATGTGGCTGAGTATGTTAAGGAGGCAATAGATGCTAGGGAGTACATAGTAGAGGGTGAAATAGTAGCAATTGATCCAGACACTGGGGAGTTTAGACCGTTCCAGGAATTGATGCATAGGAAGAGGAAGCATGATGTTAAGGAGGCCATGAGGGAGTATCCAGTCAACATATTCCTATTTGATTTAATGTACGTAGATGGCCAGGACCTAACGAACCTACCTCTCATCGATAGGAAGAGGAAGCTCCTCGAGATACTCAAGCCTAGTGATTATGTTCATCTAGCCACATGGAGAGTGATTAATAATGCCGAGGAGCTGGATAAGTTCTTCCATGAGGCCATAAGTGATGGTTGCGAGGGAGTCATGTGCAAGTCCATAAAGGCTGACTCGATATACGAGATGGGTGCCAGGGGTTGGTTGTGGATAAAGTATAAGCGTGATTATAGAAGCGAGTTAACAGACACCCTAGACCTGGTGGTTGTTGGTGCATTCTGGGGGCGTGGGAAGAGGGCTGGAACCTACGGCGCACTCCTAATAGCAGCCTACGATCCAAAGACTGACCAATTCTATACAGTCAGTAAGGTCGGTAGCGGCTTTACAGACGAGGACCTGGTTAAGTTAAGGCAGTTGCTTGATCAGTACAGGATACCGCATAGGCACCCCAGGGTTGTTTCGAAGATGGAGCCTGACGTGTGGTTTGTACCTGCCGTTGTACTTGAGATAATCGGTGCAGAGATAACACTCAGCCCACTGCACACCTGCTGCATGGGTTCCATAAGGCCTGATGTGGGCTTGGCCATAAGATTCCCGAGGTTCACAGGTCGTTATAGGACCGATAAATCGCCTGAACAGGCAACAACGGTTGATGAGATACTTGAAATGTATAAGGAGCAGAAGAAGGTTAAGATTGAGGAGTCAGCTAATCCATGATGGACTTATTCCGCCTCCTCCTTCAAAACACGTTCAAGCGTCCACCTAATAGCCCTAATTATCTCCCTAAGCCTCTCATCAGACCTATAATTCCTAATCACTATACCAACGACATTATCACCGTCTAGCCTGATCTCGTAACTAAAGGCCTCCTCCCTCCTCAACTGCCCATCCTTGACCAACTTATCATCCTCCTGTTTAAATCCCTCGAGTATTTTATCCCTAAAGAACCTTCTAAATGCTGAATTATCCTTGTTAAACGGCTTCACAGGTTTTATACTGACGCCGCCCTCGTAAATCTCGACGGTACCCAACAACTCATTACCAACCCTAGACCTAATTTCTCTAGTCTCAACAAGCCTGCCCAAGTCCTGCGGCTTGGCCACCAACTCCGTGGCTGGCACTATTGATTGTGACTTAATTACACCATCAAGGACTTCCTTAATCTCATTGAGGAGGTTAAGCTCATCCTGGAGCTCCTTAATCCTACCCTCAAGCCTATCCCTCAACTCAAGTAATTTCTTTACGTCAATGCCAGGACTACCCACAGTCAAAAATTAATAAACCCGATTAATAAAGCTACGCGTGAATAATAGAGCCGTAGTACTATCAATAGGCAACTTAAACCTCGACATTTACATAAAGACGGACGGTATACCAAGGCCTGATGAGTCTATCGACGCCTATGAAACATACATGGGCGGTGGTGGCTCTGCCGCCAACTTCTCAGTGGCCATAGCGAGACTTGGGCTTGGTTCTAGGTTCCTTGGGTCTGTTGGTAATGATCAATTCGGCGAAATGCTCATTAGGGAGATGGAGTCCGAGGGTGTCGATACACGGTTCATTAAACGTGTAAGTCATGAGAGAACGGGTACCGTAATAGTGATTGTTGGTCTCGATGGGTCAAAGAGAATGATTAGATATACTGGTGCCAACCTAGGGCTTACGCCTGATGACGTTACTAAGGATGTCATCGATCGGGTATCGCACGTGCATATAGCACTCGGTAGAACCGAGATTATTGAGGTTGCTAAGCGTATTGCTAAGTCGATGGGTTTAATGGTCTCTGTTGATGGTGGAACACCGCTTGCACGGAAGGGCCTTGATATTGTTAAGGATGTTGTTGATGGTGTTGATATATGGTTTATGAACAGTTTCGAGGCTAGGGAGCTAGGTCATTCAGAGAATTTCGTTAGGGCTGCTGAGAATATAGTGAGTAGGGTTAGGGTTAAGGAGTTGGTTGTTACGTTGGGAGCACGCGGCGCATTACTCTTTAGGGACGGCGAGGTTAAGTACTCTGATGCCTTTAGGGTATCTCCCGTGGATACCACGGGCGCCGGTGACACATTCGCGGCGGCTTACGTCACAGCCACTATACTGAACCTAGACCCAATAGATAAGTTGGTCTTCGCAAACGCAGCCGCATCGCTCAAGGTAACCAGGAGAGGTGCTAGGTCATCGCCTAAGATTGGTGAGGTCATCGATTTCCTCGAATCCCTAGGCTATGCAAAACTTGCTAGGGAGGTTCTGGGTAGGTTGAAATAATTAACTAATGCAATGGAAAAAACTTATATATGATGGGTGTACTAGGTTATTTAGGAGTTAGGGGATTCACGTGTCCAGGGCTAATGTTCAGGTAAAGGTTAAGTACTGCGACGGTACCTGGTGCAACTTCCAATACCTCAGATGCGCAAAGAAGGCTCTAAAGATAGTTAGGCAGGGCAATAAGGTCGTTACTCAATGCACGTTGTTTGGTGGTGTGTGCATTGGTTACAAGTGTCAATACGCGGTTTGTGATGCGCACGTGATGGCATCTGACGGTAGGTGCTTGCTCGACTTAAGGAATATGGAGATTAAGGAGAGGGACATTGTTAAGGAGGCAAAGCAACTCGATAAACAGGCTTCCGTAATAAATAAACACCTTAAGAAGTTAGGACTTAAGGATTACATGTAAGGTTTCGAAAATCCACATGAATACCTTATTAACCCTAAAAACAATTTATCAGCACTCCTAACGCTCTCGATTATGAGTAACGCACAGTACATACGTACATTTTGAAGTAGATATAGAAGGTCAAAGAATTATTTATGACCTTTATAACTCATAAGAACCTTTATCACCAAAACCCATAACAGTTATAACGCTAACTGTGTTCTTGAAATCTCATGAGTATCTTACCTTATTACCGAGGTGTTGAGTGAAGACCTAATTAGTTAAGCCACATACGTGTTAAGCACCTAATTCCTAATAAATCCTGGTTTATAATTATGATTGTGGCCACCACAGATTTCGGTGAAATCAAGGCTGTAATATTGACGGCTGGTCTTGGGGAGAGATTAAGGCCGCTCACGTACCTCGTTCCCAAGCCCTACTTACCGTTGCACAATGGCTTAATAATAGAGCGAATATTGGATTGGCTTAAGTATCAGGGGTTGAGGTATGGTGATGTCATTGTGGTAACAGCGTACATGGCCGACAAGGTAGTTTCATTCCTCAGCAATGTACTTCGTGATGTTAAATTTGTGGTTGCGGATCAATTATTGGGCACGGCTGGTCAATTATGGTATGTTAGGGATTACGTTAATGATGGAGATGATGTAGTGGTCATTAACGGCGATGTATTAACAAATATATCCCTTCCTAAGGCATTGGAGTTGCATAGATCCAGTGGTGCTGATGTTACGATAGTTTCTGTGAGGTATAAATTAACGGCTAGGTATGGCGTTCTCGATATTGGGCCGAACGGTGAGTTTAAGGGTTGGCGTGAAAAGCCGGAAATAACATTGCCGATAGTCACTGGTATCTACGTAATGAGGGGGTTCACGATAAAGTGGTTGGGTAGGGAGAGGCTGGATATGAATAGGTATATAGAGAGATTGGTGGCTCTCGGAAGGAGGGTTATGGTTTATGTGGATGATGGTGGTTACTATGTGGATCTTGGGGTACATAGTGATTACGTTTCAGCGTTGCTTTGATAATTGCCCATGTATCAATGAACGCAACATATATAAGTAATGAAATACAGGACTAAGTAACAATGGCAAGGACTGTCTGTCCAGGTCTTGAAAGAACAGTCAGTGGATACCTATGCACATATGCGCAACGATCAATTAATCCATTCCAATGGTACTGCTTTGGTGATTATTATGAATGCCCAATATATGTTCAGTACATGAGAAGTAGGGGTGCCCAGGCTAAGGCTGAGACCAAGCCTGCACAGACCATTCAGCCACTACAACAACAGCAAACCCAACAAGCCGTGACCGCGACCGCAACCACCACGGTGGTTACTACACGTACTGAGACAACATTGGAGGCTGAGGATGAGTTGATAAGGAGCAGTGAATCCATAATAGCTAGGTTCGAGGGTAATGCTAAGGCACTTAATGATAAGTGGAAGGATTATGAGAGTTCGGTTCAATCCACAAGACAGAATTGGGACACTGAGAAGGCTAAGTTAAGGAGGTACATTATGATTCTTGAGAGGATACGCAATAAGTACGGTGATGACCTTAAGGAAGTAGAGCTTAGGAGGAGTATGGGTTTGATAGATGATGACACGTACAATAAGCTTAAGGATAGTATTCAGAAGAGGTTTGATAAGGTTGATAATAAGCTTAAAGAACTGAACGCAAGATACCAAGAGATAGAAACCACAATAAATCAACACTACAGGAGACTACTACTAACCACCGTAACGCCTGAGGTGAGCAAGCTCAAGCTATCCCTGGCCAAGCTAGAGGAGATGTATAGGGATGGTAAAATAAGTAAGGAGGTTTACGAGAAGCTCAAGGCGGAAATTGAGGGGGTGATATCATGAGTGACGAGATGCTGAAGATATATGAAGAATTACTAAGGCAAATTAATAGGGTTTATGATAGTTATGTCGAGCAGGTTAAACGCCTAAATAACATGTGGTCTGACTATAAGTCGGCGGTAAGTAACGTAAAGAGGAATTGGGACGCCGACAACGTACTACTTATGCTTAGGATTAATGAACTCAGGGCAAGCATAGACTCAATACGCGAGGAGCTAGACATGCTTAAGGTTAGGAAGGAGCTAGGGCTAATTGATGATGAGGAGTACTCAAAGACATCCGCGGAACTGACAGATACGCTAACCAAGTTGTCGAACATGTATGAGGAGGCTAGGTCGAAGGTTGATGAGATAGATAAGGGCATTAAGGAACATTGGTTTAGATCTATGGATGTCACAACCTTAACCACAGACCAAGTAGATGGTATGATAAAGGAGCTCGAGGAGAACAAAGCTAAGGGTGAGGTTCCTGAGGATGTTTATACGAGGATAAAGTCTGATTTAGAATTAATTAAGAGGGTTGTTCAGGCTCTGGCACTAATAAAGACCGAATCCAAGGCTTAGTTTTAAACCTCC
>Ga0080005_124087_pt1 | contig 33896 bp, 35 predicted proteins | sample JossMetagenome_2_FD_69208 | JGI IMG/M metagenome (GOLD analysis project Ga0080005, IMG submission 69208) | Hot spring sediment microbial communities from Joseph's Coat, Yellowstone National Park, USA - JC3_ASED (SPADES assembly) (version 2) | ecosystem: Environmental > Aquatic > Thermal springs >...
TGATCCGCTATAGGTCGGCTGAGGCTGTGGCCGACGAGATCGAGGATGCGGTTAATAAATACAAGACAAATATTGTCGTATTTACCGATGATGAGTTCACGCTAGGTAAGAGGTTTGTTTATGATTTCCTTAGGGAAATTAGGGAGAGAGGGCTTGACATAAGCTTCTCATGTGGTTCGAGGGTCGATACAATAGATAGAGATATGATGGCGAAATTGAAGGAGCATGGATGCACGGCGCTTTACTTCGGCGTCGAATCGGGAAGTCAAGACACCATAAACAGAGTTGGCAAGAACATAACGTTGGAACAAGCCAATAGAGTGTTCCAATGGGCTAAGGAGATTAACATAGACCATGTTGGTTCATTCATAATAGGTTTCCCGTGGGAGACCATCGACGACATGAAGAATACCGTGAGGTTCGCCATGAAGCTGAACCCGACCTACGCCCAACTCACTGTGGCCACTCCATATCCAGGAACGCCACTTTACTACCAAGCCGTCAACGAGAACCTAATTGAGGACTGGAACTGGGAGCACTACACAACGCTCAGAGCGGTTATGAGGGGTTATAGGTTTACGAGGGAGCAGGCGCAGAGGATGTTGCAGTGGGCCTATGTCAAATTCTACAGTAGACCTAAGTTCCTAATTCACGAGCTAATCCATGGTAGATTAGGCACGATAATTACCGCAGTAAGGAACTCGTTAGTTCCTTGGTTCAACGAGAAATTACTAGGAAGATCTAGCGAGTAATTAGATCTCCATACGTCAAATATCGCCGGAATTTTTCCTACAAGAATGTACCTATTCATTTTCCGCTTTCTTGACCATTCACCTCATACGAGCTTTATGTCGTCGCACAGCAAGGTTGCCCTAGCCATCTACGACAACGCACCCCGTCTTACTAATCGGGAGAGCGGGAGGGGGCCTAAATTCGTTATTCCAAGATCTCCGCGAGCTCTAGTTTCGGATAAATCCCCAGCGCGATCAGCTCTTGTAGGAGTAGCTTAAAGGCGTAGGGCACCGTTACCTTGGCGAACTGGCCCGACTCGCCGTGTATGGGGCACTTCGGCCTGTTCGTCTTGGCGTCTAGATAGGCGGGAAGACCGCACAGCTCGCAGACGTACATGGTGTACTTGTCGCTCGACTCGACCATCCTCTCGTAGAGGAGGGCGGAGGCTCCGTGGGCGATGAGCACATCGCGCTCCATCTCGCCGAGCCTCAGCCCGCCCTCGCGCGAACGCCCCTCGGTGGGCTGTCTCGTGAGTATCTGGACGGGCCCTCTGGAGCGGGCGTGTATCTTGTCAGCTACCATGTGGTGGAGCTTCTGGTAGTAGGTTATGCCTATGAATATATCGGCGACGAGCTTCTCGCCGGTTATTCCGCTGTACATGACTTCCTTCCCGTCCCATCTGAATCCCAGCTTCATGAGGAGCTCCCTCAGCTCTCCCTCCGTGACTCCCTCGAAGGGCGTCGCGTCCACCAGCTGCCCCGTCAATGCGCCGGCTTTGCCCGCTATCGATTCCAGCAGCTGGCCGACCGTCATGCGCGAGGGCATGGCGTGGGGGTTGACGATTATATCGGGGACTATCCCGTCCTCTGTAAACGGCATGTCCTCCTGTCTCAACAACATGCCGATGACGCCCTTCTGGCCGTGGCGCGAGGCGAATTTATCGCCGAGCTCTGGCACGCGCAGCTCCCTCAGCCGCACCTTGACCAGCTTATTGCCCTCGGGCGACTCGGTTATGACGACCCTGTCGACGATCCCCCTCTCGCCCCGCCTCACCGGTATCGAGGCGTCGCGCCTCTCCTTCAGGATCTTCTCGGTCTCGAGGGTCATGTAGAATCTCGGCGGGGCGGTCTTGCCTATGATGACCTCCCCGCCTGTGACGTACACCTCGGGGGGAGCTATTCCGTCCTCGTCCAGATGGCTGTAGGCCTCCGGCCCTCTATATCCTCTGGCCGAGGGGTCGGGCACCTCTATCCTATCCTCCTCGCCTCCCAGATATCTCTGCTCCTCGGTCTCGTAGGTGCGGTAGAAGTTGGAGCGGAGGAAGCCGCGATCCACCGACGACTTGTTCATGATGACGGCGTCCTCTATGTTATAGCCGGTGTACGTGAGGAGGGCCACCACGGCGTTCTGGCCCGCGGGCTTCCTGGAGTACCCGACCAGCTCGAGCCCTCTGGTAGTCACGATGGGCCTCTCGGGGTAGTAGAGCATGTGGCCGCGCGAGTCCAGCTTGTACATGAAGTTGGCTTGCGGCAGGCCGAGGGACTGTTTCGCCATAGCGGCCTCGTATTGATTTCTGGGCGACTGGTTGTGCTCCAGGTAGGGTATTATGGACGCTATCGCGCCTAGGATAGACGACGGGATTATCTCCATGTGGGAGTACTTGCTCATATCGGGCTCTGGGCCGACCGCTATGTAGGCGTTTTCCTCCTCATCCGCGTCTAGGTACTCCACGACGCCCATCTTGACCAGGTCGTTCCAGGTGAGCTCGCCCGATGCGAGCTTCTGGACGTGCTCCTTGGCGAGCTTCAATCTGCCGTCCTCGACGACCAGCAGGGGCCTCCTGATGCGTCCGCCGTCGCAGTTGACGTAGACGGCGTCGCCTATATGGGCCACGTTGATCTCGTCCGAGATCCTGCCCTGCCGCCTCATCTTGCGGAGGGTCTTGACGAGCTCCTCGGGGTTCTGGTGTATGCCCACGAGCCGCCCGTTTAGGTAGACCTCGGCGCCCTCGAGCCCTCCCCTCCTCGCCTCCAGCACGGGCACCACGCCCAGCTCGGCCAACATCTTCTCGACGGCGGCCTCGTCCACCCCTATAGTTACCTCGGCCAGTAGGGCCAGGTTCTTGACGAGCCCGACGTTCTGGCCCTCGGGGGTCTCGACGGCGCACAGCCTGCCCCATTGGGTCGGGTGGAGGTCGCGGGCCTCGAAGTGGGGCTGGGTCCTGCTGAGCGACGACACGACCCTCCTCAAATAGCTGAGCGTGGAGAGGTAGTTGGTCCTGTCCAGTATCTGCGAGACGCCTGTCTTGCCGCCGACCCAGTTGCCCGTCGCCAGCGCTTGTTTGACGCGCTCGGTTATGATATCGGGTCTGACTATGGTCTGGAGATGCGGTATCTTGCCCCTTGCGTAGTACTTCTCTAGCTGGTTCTTGAGCTCCTGGAGGAACTGTTTCATGACGGTTCTGAACAGCTGGGCCAGGAGGTCGTTGACGAGCCTCACGCGTTTGTTGGCCACGTGGTCCTTGTCGTCAGGCCTCCTTCTGCCCAGCTGCATCTCTATAAGCCCCTTAACCACCTGCCCCAGCAGCAACGCCTTCTTTATCCTGGCCTCCTCCATGGCCTTCTCGTCGGGCTTCTGGGGGTTGAGGTTCGGCAGGAAGTATTTGTCGAGTATCTGGAGGGCTCTCTCTATCCTTATGGGCTTCGGCTGGCCGACCGCGATCTTCCCGCCTATGAAGTCCAACGCGTCGTCCTTAGTCGTGGCTATCTCCTGGCCTGCCAGCAACGAGGGCAGCAGCTCCTTCTGTATGTCTGGGTCGTCCGAGACCGCCAGGACTATGTCCTGGTCGCTCTCGAGCCCCATGGCGCGCATATACACCGTGAACGGGATCCTGACGGGTATGGCGGATAGGGTCACGTATATGACGCCGTCCTTGTGGTACTCGACGGTCATCGTGGCGCGGTAGCCGGGCCCCGTCGATATGACCTTGGCCAGATACCTGATGGTTGGCTTGTCGCCCGCGTCGTAGATAGGCCTGTCCGTGACCAGGTCCTCCTGGCTTATGACGACTCGCTCGCTCCCGTTTATTATGAAATAGCCGCCGGGGTCCTCCGGGTCCTCGAACCGCTTGGGGTACTCCTCGGGCTTCAGCCTGTTGAGGTTGCACTTCTTAGACTTGACCATTATGGGCAGCTCGCCGGCGTATATGGTCTCTGTCGCGTACGGCTCGTCCTCGACGTAGAGGGTCACCGTCAAGTACATCGAGGCGCTGTACGTGGCGTTTCTGAGCCGGGCCTCCATGGGGTATATGGCGGTCTCGGAGCCGTCGGGCTCCTTTATCCTCGGCCACCCTATCTCGACGCGCTCTATGGCCACCTTCAAGCCCTTTATCTCGGTCTCGACGACGCCCATCTCCTCTATTATCTTGGGCAACTTCCTGTCTATGAAGTCGTTAAAGGCCCTTATTTGGTGATCCGCTATCCCTCGGTCTCTGATGAAGGCCTTGACCAACGTCCACCTATCATCCGACGTGGGGAACCCGCCGTCCTCAGACCTGTACCTTATCGGTAACGGGAGTAGATCGACCATCAGCCGGGCACCACGAGGCGGTATATAACTGATTCTCCCGCGGTCTCAGAGCGCCTGACTATCTTCAGCACGTCGCCGGGCTTCGCGCCGACGGCCTTCACCAGAGGATCGCTCGACCTGATCCAGGGTATCTGCCAAGGCCTTACGTGAAGCCTCCTCAAGAGAGCTCTGGCCTCCTCCTTGGTGAGTATAGAAACCTCTACGGGGCCCAGCACATGCTCCAGTATCTTCCGGCTCACATGCCCCTCCATCTGTCGATATAAAACCTTTTTTCTCTTGCCGTCAGCCCCTGGCCTTCGCGATGAGGGCGTTGATCTCGGCCTTGAGGCTCTCTATGAATTTCCCGAGCTCCCTCTCGGCCTCCTCGTTCTTGATCTCCATCCTCAGCCTGGGAAGGCGTTTGACCAAGTCGAGCTCTCTGAGCGACGAGGCGGGGACCCCGGCCTCCACGGCCTTCAGCCCAGCCTCGTAGTACGTATAGATGGCCCTCATCAGGAGGGCTTGCTTCTTGGGCATAGACGGGGTATCCGTGGGATTGAACGCGTCTTGCTTCAGGAAGCCCTCCCTTATTAGAAATGCCGCGTTCAAGATGTGCTTCTCCTGCTCGCTGAGGGCCTCCGTGCCGAGGATTCTGACCACCTCCTGCAGCTCCGCCTCTCTGCTCAAGATCGACTGGAAGACGTCTCTGATGCGGCGCCACTCCGGATCTACGCCCTTAGACCACCACTCCTGTACGGCGTCCACGTAGCGGGAGAACCCCATCAGCCAATCTATCGCAGGGTAGTGGCGCGAATAGGCCAGGCGGGGGGATAGAGGCCAGAAAGCCCCTATGAAGCGCAACGTGTTGGACGTTACGGGCTCCGTGAAGTCGCCTCCCGGCGGGCTCACGGAGGCCGCTATGGTGAGCGAGCCGATGCGCTCCTTGCTGCCTATTAGGAACACGCGGCCGGCGCGCTCGTAGAACTCGGCCAAGCGCGTGGGCAGATAGGCCGGATATCCCTCCTCGCTCGGCATCTCGCCGATACGTAGAGCCACCTCCCTCATGGCCTCCGCCCATCTGCTCGTGGAGTCTGCGGACACGAGCACGTCGTAGCCCATGTCGCGGAAGTACTCGCCGATGGCCGCGCCGGTGTATATCGAGGCCTCCCTCGCCGCCACGGGCATATTCGACGTATTCACTATTATCGTGGTTCTCTCAAGCAACGACTTGCCGGTATACGGGTCCTTCAGCTTCAGCAGACCTTGAAGCGCGTCGGCCGCCTCGTTCCCCCTCTCGCCGCAGAGCACAGGCACTATTATTCTGCTCTGCGCGTAGAGGAAGAGCGTGCGTATAGTCACAGTCTTCCCGGAGCCGAACGGCCCCGGTATAGCGGCGGCGCCGCCCTTGGCTATGGGGAACATCGTGTCGATGGTGCGCACGCCGGTTATCAACGGCTCCGTCGGCGGGAGCTTCTCGCGGAAGGGCCTAGGCCTACGCACAGGCCATTTATGCCACATCTTGACCTCCACAGAGCCCGACCTCGTCCTTATCCTAGCTATGACGTCATCGACCCTATATTTGCCCTCAGCTATCCACTCCACCACCCCAGGCCCATTGCCGGGCAGAGGCGGATACATAATTCTGTGCTCTATCAACGAAGTCTCCTGGACAGCCCCCAGCACGTCGCCCGGCTGCACCTCCTCCCCCACCTTGACGAGGGGCTTGAAGTCGTACTCGGCCTTGAGGTCCAGAGGCGGGGCCTGGTCGTAGCCTATCCCCCTGGCCACGAACGGCGTATTTGACATCTCGAATATGGCCTTCAGAGGCCTCTGGACCCCGTCGTATATCCTGCCCAGGATGCCCGGCCCGAGCCAAGCGCTTAGAGGCTCGCCGCTTCTGACAACGGGCTCCCCGGGCCTTATCCCGGTGGTGTCCTCATACACCTGTATAAACGCCTTATCGCCCTGTATTCTGACCACCTCGCCGAATAGCTTGAGCTCGCCGACGAACACGAGCTCGTAGAGCCTGGCGCCGGGCAGATCGGCCTTCACCACAGGTCCCGATATATACTCTATCCGTCCGCTCATAGCACCGACGACATCGCCCTCTTTATCTCATCCACGTTAGTCTCCAGCAAGGTGTCCAGCGTCATATCGAGCACGATGGCTCCATCGCGTGAAGACGCGATAAGCCCCCCCGACATGTCCCTATCGACGACCTCTCCCCTCAGGCCATGTTTTCGCATTAATATGGTCAGGACGTTCCTATCCTTCGGAGATGAATACACCAACACGTCCTCCCCGATTACCTCCTTGGCCTTCAGAAGCACGTTCTCCAGGAATTTTATATATCGCTCATTTGTCCTGTTTTTATCAATGTAATCCCTTATATCTTTTTCAATTTCTTTTAATAAATCTTCATAGGTATTTGATATAATCCGCCTGCTCTCCACAAGCGCCTCGTAGAGAATCCTTTCCCGCTCCAGCGTAACTTGGCTCTGAACGTTGCCTATCTCTTCAGAATATTTAGATAACAGTTCATAGGATTTCTGTTTAATCTTAGTCTCGACCTCGCTGAGAAGCTTCTGCTTCAAGGCCTCGAGCTCCTTGATGTGCTGATTCACTAGATCCTCGAAAAGGCTCATGGAGGCCTTAACGGCCTATTTTTAAAGTGTTTTCGGCGCCGTTATCCGCCGAGTACGACGAGCCGAAACATCCCGCGCATGGGCGGCCGATGCGTAGGGTCTGGACGTAGCGGCCTCTTGGCGCGCCGCCAGTCACCGCCTCGCCTCCTCGAGCCACCTCGCGATGGCGTCTGCGAGTTCCGCGTAGCGGGCGAAGCCGTCGAGGTGCTCCCTGGTGCACATGATCATTATTGTGCCGTCCTTCATGCGGCGCATCCTCGGCCTCTTGCCCGTCAGAGCCTCCACCAGCGCCGAGAACCTCTCGGCGTCTGCCTCCTCTCTGATGTAGGCGAAGCCCACGGCCGCGTTGTTTTTGCCGTATCTGCCGTACGTTATCGTGTAGTCGCGCCTTACGCCGCCCACCTCCGCCGCTATCTTGATCCTCAGCAACGTCCTGCCGCTCCTGCTCCTTTCAAGCTCGGCCCCTCCGCCTACGACCTTCACTAGGCGTCCGTCGACCTCCTTCTCGAAGCCCTCCAGCTTTAGGGAGCCCCTCGCCCTCCCCTCCTCCACTACCTCCAGGGCCTTTCTATACACGGCGCCGCCCTCCTCCCCGGCCCTCTTCAGCATGTAGCTTACGAACTCCGCCGCGTGCCTCTGCCGGTCGCCGGAGCCGTGTACGGAAAGCCAGGCGGCGCGCTCCAAGCCCTCCCTGAGGATCGAGACGTCTGGCTTGCCGCATATCGACAGCACGGAACGCCGTTATCCGCCGAGTATCTGGCGGACGAGCTGAAGGTAGTTGACCTCCCTCTCCATGTTCTCCAGGACGCTTGGTATCTCCACGAATATCTTATTTGTATTTCTAAGCCTGAGCTCGTCTAGCTCTTTTCTGAGCTGTCTAGCGAAGTTTGATGAAATAAAAAATATATTATATATATTAATATTTTTTAATATATATTCATATAGCTCTTTCGCATCGGTGAAAGCGCGTCCGTTGAATCCCATCAACTTGAATAAATCGACAGTGTACCTATCGCCGAGAACTATAGACATAGCGGATAGTCCACGCCAGTTTTAAAGGATTACCAAGGCTCTTTTTTCAGCCGTAGCCGGTAGGCCGCGATATTGGTCGCTCTGTGGATCGCCGGCGTTATTAAGGCCGAGATGAATATAGCGGCTATCGGTATATATGTATATAGAGAATAGACGAGCAGAGACATGAGCAAGAAGTCCAGCTGGTCGAGAGGAAACGCGGGGTGTCCGCGCGGGAGGCATAGCCTCCTCTTTATGAAGGCGCCGAGCAGATCCCCCAGGAGGGCGGACGCGGAGAGAACCGCGGCGTCGCCTATGCTGAGGACGTTGTACAGTAGGTTGGGAAGCCACCCTATGGTGGTCCCTAGGGTGAGACCTATCGCGAAGCCCTCGAAGGTTTTCCCGTCTCCGAATATCCTAGAGCCGCGCCACCTCCTGCCGAAATCTATCGGGTGCCTTTTCGGCAGGGCGGAGGCCAACACGGCCAATCCGTTGGCCACGTAGGGGGGCCATATAAGCACCAGCGAATACGCCAGGAGGTCCAGCGGGCTCATTCGTGGGTCCTCGTTATGTGGACGAGCAAAGCCTCCCGATCGACGAACTCCCTGCCGCAGACGCCGCAGAAATACCTATTGCCCTCGCCCACCGCGAAGTGGCTACGGATGTGGTTCCTCACATCGTTTTTCTTAACCTTGGCGTTACATATCCCGCAGATGACGTCGTTGCCCGACGGCTTCACGTGCTTCATGTAGTGGGACACGGCGTTGTCCCAATCTATCGCGGCGCCGCATATGGTGCATTTATACTCAGTCGCCGCCACGAAATACCCATCGCCCTTGGCCTGGCAGATCAGGCAGATTTCGCCGGCCATGCGGCTGGGGGAGTAGCTTTTATTAAATTTGACGCCGGCCTCCACGTGTTCGGCATAGCTATGCCCGACTGGAGGGACGGCGTAATAGCCGTGGTCAAGGCGGACGAGTCCGTGAGGGACGCGGTTGCGCACGTGATGTCGTCCTGCGGAGTCTCCACCTTAAATACAGCGGAGCTGCCGAGGTATAAATTATCATGTATAGAAATTCTCTTGAAAAAATATAAGTATGAATCTATAATATATATAACAGATATTTATGGCATAGTAAATAGGGTAGCCCTGAAGAGCGGCGTAGGCCGCTCGGCCCTCTTCGAGGCGGCGTGGGCCTATCTATCCAGACATATCTGCGGGGGGATCGACGCGGCGGAGTGCGACGGCGAGACGAAGTTGTCGTGCTGCGGATCGAGCTGCGGCGCCTTGTGCGAGCTGGCCAAGCTGGAGGCCAACATGAGGCGCGGGGTCGTGGTGGATCTGACGAGGAAGCTGGCCGAGGCCCTAGGCGTATCTCAACACATCTAGGCGTTTCTCGCTCCATTTAGCTCTCAACATCTCCTTATACCGCTCTATGTCTGGCTCTATGCTGTCCAGCTTCTTCTCTACATAGTTTATGAAATAATTTGTTAATAATCTAATGGGCGAGTAGCGGAGGCCTTTGAAATAGAACTTGTTGACTATATCGCGGGCCCAGAAGATGGAGTGCCTCGCGACCACCTTCAAGAGGTCTATGTGTTCGGGGTATAGGTTCATTTTATCCAGCCAGCCTGTCTTCTCGGCCTTGACGTGGCTCATGGGCACGTAGAACAACGGGACTATGAGGGATCTGTACGGCCTCAGCCGCTCTATCAGCTCTATGGTCTGAACCACGTCGTCGGGCTGCTCGCCGGGGAGACCCACTATGAGGGTCACCGCGGGTATGAGCTTGAGCTCGTGCATTATGGCCATGGACTCCTCGACGATCTCATGCCACTGCTCTATCTTGTAGGGCGCCGCCTTGCCCGGCATTATCTGTTTGGCGACCCTCACGGACCCGGTCTCCAGCCCTATCTCGGCGCCCCACCAGTCCTGATGCTCATCCTCTATTATGTCGGCTATCTTCGTCATGAGCTTCCCGTATTTCCTCTCGGCGAGCAGAACCGCCACGAAGGTGGTGTGGCTCCACCCAACCTTTCTGTAGTACCTCTTGGCCAGCTTATGTAGCTCTATGAGGGCCGTGGGGTTTAGCTCAACCCCGTTGGACCCGTATAGAGGCACCTCGTCAGAGTGCAGAATGCCGTCGATTACGCCGGCCCTCGCGTTGACCTTCAGCTCCTCCTCGATCTTGCTGAGGGGATACCACCTCAGAGGCCTCAACGTGACTGAGCAGAAGGCGCAGCCCCTGGGGCATCCCCTGCCTATTTCGACCAGACCGTTTATGGAGGCTCCCTTGATGGTGGGGATCTCCTCGACGCTCGGGGCCTCGGAGGCCCCCACGTAGATATACCTCGGCGGCGTCTTCCCCTCCAGAGTATTCTTGACTATCTCCACTATCAGCCTGTCACCCTCTCCGTCGAATATCGTGTCTATGCCCCAGCGCTCCACCAAGTCTGGGTAGTAGAGCCACTGCCAGGCCGCCGGCCCCCCGACCATGACCCTCAAGCCGCCCGCCCTCTTGGCCTCCCGTATCTGCCCCTCTATCCGTTCCATGAACCTCCTGAAGAGGTAGGCGTTGAGGGTCTCTCTGCCGAGTATGACGCCCCAAGTGCTCGACGGGGGATTTACGCCGAAATAGTCGTGGTGGCTCAACATCAAGATCTTGGCGCTCCTGAGGTATCTAGGGACGTGGTCTGGATCTATTATGGCGGCGTTTATGCCCGCATCTAGCAATTTAGCCTCTATCTTCCTCATGCCGTAGGGCGCCTGCGCGGGCCTCCCCATCCTGTCCGTCTTGATCTTCGGCGCGAAGAGGAAGGTGTGGAATCTCTCGGAGAAACCGAAGGGGAGCTCGACGAAAACGGGCCCGGTGGTGCCGAAGCCCAAAAACTCCTTCCCGTGGTAGTTGCTCATCATGCCCCTATCCGTGGTCAACACAACGTCGAAACCCATAGACGAATTCCGTTAAGTCGATTTAAAGCATTGCAGTCGTACGCCGCCATGGACGTAATAGAGCTGCGGCCTGTGGACAGACGGGAGGTCGAGGAGGTGCTCGCCGCGTTGAGGGAATTCGGGGAGGTGCCCGCCGACGTCGTCCTGATATTTGCGGACAGAAACTCTGCGAGGGAGCTGGCCGGAGCCGACGTTGAGGGGGCCAAGGCCGTCGAGAGCGGGGGCCATTACGCCGTAGTCGTGGTGAGTCCCGACAAGCTGTCGCTGTGGCGCGAGCTGGCGGCCATAAGCGCGTTGAACGACGTGGATGCCGTGTCCATATGGGCGCGGCCCGAGCACGCCGTCGGCGAGCTCGCGGAGATTCTGTCGGCGGCCCTCTATAGACGCGTGGTGGATCTATATATAGCGCGGAGGGACGTCCGGCTGTTGGCAACCCGCTTCAACCCGCAGGACATACCGGTGGAGGCCGACGACGTGAAGAGATCCTTGGTCTACACGCTGGCTCTGGACGCGACTGTCAGCATGGCGGTCGCCGGCTTCAAAAGCCTCGCCGAGGAGCTCTACCTACGCGCCAGAAGGATCCCGATATACAACCTCTACGGCAGATTTAGGGACTTCGCCATAAAGAACTTTAAGTTCGAGTATATATACAATTATTTATCCCTATTTAGTCCGTGAGGCCGTCCTCAGTTATTTTAAATGTGGCCTCCCGCTCGGGGTGGTAGGGCGAGTCGAAGATCTTCGCTATCCTTATGTTCTCCTTGCTCTTCCTGAGCCACAGCCGGTAGGTTGCGCCGTGGGCCAGCACGTTGCCTCCGGCGGGCCTCAGCGGATTGCCGAAAAACACGTCCGGCTGGGCCATCACCTGGTTGGTCACGACGACAGCCACATCGTAGGCGTCGGCCACCTTCAGGAGATCCGCTATGTGTTTATTGAGCTTCTGTTGCCTCTCGGCCAGGTTCTCCCTGCCCGGGAACTCGGCGCGGAAGTGGGCCACTATCGAGTCGACCACCAGCAACTTTACGTTGTCTTGCTTTATGATCCGCCTGGCTTGTTCCACCAAGATCATCTGGTGGTCAGAGGAGTAGGCCCTGGCGTAGTATATGTTCTTAAGCGCCTGGTCCGGATCGAGGCTCCGCGCCCTGGCCATCTGCGTAATGCGCTCGGGGCGGAACGTGTTCTCCGTATCTATGTATATAGCCTTGGCGCTGAGCCCGCCTCTATCCTCGGGAAGCTGGACCATCACGGCCAGCTGGTGGCAGAACTGCGTCTTCCCGGCGCCGAACTCGCCGGCGACCTCGGTCACCGCGCCCGTCTCCACGCCTCCGTTCAGCAGCTCGTCCAGGGAACGCACGCCGGTGGATATACGCTTTATGTTGACGCGCCTTCTGTATACATCAAGGGCCGATATGAAGCCGGACAGCCCCAGCATGCTCCTGGCCGCCTCTATTATCTGCACGGCCCTCTCCTCATTGCCTATAATATCGGCTATCTCCTTGACGGAGGCGAAGGCGAGATCCCTCACTGTGTAGTACCCCCTCTCTTTAAGCTTCTGGCCCGTCACCTTGCCGATGCCCTCCAGCTCCTCTACGTCCAGCTCGGCCTGTCCGGCCGCAGGCCGCTCCACCACCTCCACCTCAGGCTCCTCCTGAGCCTCCTCCCTCTTCTTCGGCCTCGGCACGTCTTAAATATCGGTCCGAAGATTATAAACTTGATGGAGAGCTTACTGGCGCCGATGGATGAGGCCGGGGTCAGGGACTGACTTTTATAGTGCGCACTACGTATCGTGGCCCTCAGGAATATGCTGAAGGGGATCGTCCCTGAGGATCTTCTGGCGGCCGTGCCCTCGTCGTTTGACATAATAGGCTCGCGGCAGGGAGCCCTCGCCATCGTGGAGTTGCCCGACGAGCTAGAGCCCTACAAGTTGGAGATAGCGGATGCCGTGAGGCGGCTGAATAAAAACATCAAGGCCGTGCTTAGACGCAGGGGGGCCAGGTCCGGTCCCTACAGGCTCTACAACTACGAGGTGTTGATAGAGGGGCCGACGGAGGTCGTGCACAGAGAGCACGGCTACCTCATAAAGGTGGACCCCACAAAGGTCTACTTCTCTCCCAGAGATCAGAGCGACAGAGCCGAGCTGGCCGATATGGCCCAAGACGGCGAGCGGATACTCTACCTGTTCGCCGGCGTCGGGCCGTACGCCGTGGCCATAGCCAAGAGGCGGAGAGTCCGCTGGATATACGCCGTCGAGCTGAACCCCTGGGGCTTCAAGTATATGGTGGACAACGTCAAGATGAACAAGCTGACCTCGGTGGTGCCGGTCAAGGCCGACGTGGCGGATTTCTGCTCCGCCTTCGCCGCCAGAGCCGACAGGGTCTTGATGACGTTGCCGCTGGGCGCGAAGGACTATCTGGACCTCGCCCTCCGGTGCGTCGAGGACGGCGGATATCTCCACTTCTACCACACCGGGCCCGAGGAGGATCCATTCGGCGAGGCCGAGGAGCTCGTAAGGTCTCTATGTGGCGGATGCGCCGTAGTGAGCCGGAAAATCGTGAGGGACTACGCTCCGCATGTATACAAAATAAGGATCGACGTAAGGGTCAGAAGAACCTAGGGGTCTCCTGGCCGCCTCCCCTCCTCCTTCCGCCGCCCTCGCCCTGTCCCTGTGCCCCCCTCTGCATTATGTAGAGGGTGACGACCTCGGGGACCTTGCCCTCCTTGGCGTATTTCGCCAACAGATCGCGGTATTCCGACGTGTGGTCTATGTCGACTTGGATGAACTTCACGGCGACTTCGCGCAACATGCTCTCGAGACGTCTGAGCATGTCCAGCGGCATTATGGCGGTGACGAGCGGGTTGTTCAGCCACGACTCGAAGTCCTTCAACACGCGGCCTATATAGTTCAGCATGGCCTGGGCCGAGTAGAGCAGGGTCAGCCGGTCGGCGACCTCCATGACCTTTCCGTGGGCCTCCAGGTCGTTCACTATCCGTTGCTGTTCCTTGACCCACTGCTCCAGCCGCTCTATCATGCTCTCCAGGTAGTCCATTATCGGCTCTGAGGCCGGTACATCCGACATACGTAGCACCTCGTCCGACATTAATAAAGTTATGTTTTCCGCCGAGGCTAGAGAAGAGAGGCGAACAGCAGCGGGGCCAGTATCAGATAGACCACCGTCAACGCCCCCAGCCTCTTGTAGCTCTCCACCACGCTCCTTATCTTGGCGAAGTTGGGCCCGAACACGTCCGCCTCGACCTCCAGCACCCTGTAGGCCCCCCTCCTGGCCCCCAGGGAGCTCTCGGCCGCGGCGACGGCCCTGTTGACCAGCTTGAGGAGCTCCTCGCGCCGTATGCCGGAGCCCACCACTCTGTAGCCGCCTCCGCCGACGCCCATGCCGGTAGACGCATGGGTGTCCGTGGTGATGGCCTCGACTAGGGCATAGGCGCCGTTAAGTCTGTCCTGTAGCTCCCTATAGAACGAGCCGTCCATGTTGTTCCCGTCGAATATCAGCAAGAGGCTCTTCTGCCCGTCGCAGTCGGTTACGACGGCAGCGACTCCCCCGGCGCCCAGCTCAAGCCTCAGGGGGTCCACCAGCGATGAGTCGGCTCTGCCTATCCCTATCTTGAAGTCGCGGCAGCCCTCGGCCCTCGATGCGTCGTCGAGGGCCCTCTGGAGGGAGGCCACGTCGTCGTCATCCCACCGAAGAGGACCGTCGAACTTGTTCTGCGCGTCCACCATCACGTGGCCTCTGGGGTCCACCCTCTGCGCCACGTCCAGAGGCACGTCGTCGGAGGCCGAGTTGACCCGCGACACTATGGCCAGCGGCGGGCCGACCCCCAGCGAATAGGACGTCAGCCTCACGTCGCCGACCTCTATCCTCCTAGGCCTTATGCCCCTCAGCACGTCGACGGCTTGCATGGAGGACGCGGCCCTGAAGACCTCGCTGACTATCCTCTCGACGTCGTCGGAGGACACCGGATCGCGCTCGTGGCTGCCTACGCCGTGGATGAACACAACGTCGTAGCCTCCTCTGAGCCCTCTGGCGACGAGTTTCTCCACCAGGATGCCCCCGCCGACGTTCCTAAACGGACCTGGGTGGAAATCCGAGACGACAACCAAGTGCCTCCCCTCTATGAGGTATAGATGGATCTTACCCAAGTCCTTAACCCCCAGAGGCTTGAAGACGTGGTCGAACATGCCCTCGGCCGAGACCGAGGAGTAGAGAAAGCTGCTGAACATACACAACGCGTCGCTACCCTTAACTCTGCCCGCCAGATATTTCCTCAACAGCGGCATGGAGACGGCGTAGGCCGCGGCGACTGCCGCGAGCGGGTAGTCGCCTACATAGAGGTAATATAGCGGAGTTAATACGACAGGCGCCAGATATACGCCGTCTCTGCAGTGTAGGGACATGGACATGGAGGAGGCTATTACGGACGAGATCAGCAGGTAGTGCAGAGGAGGTCTGCCCAAAAGCAGGTCGAACAACGCGCCGAGGCCTAGGGCGAACGAGGTGACCTTAAACACGCCGGTCCGCGTCCATAGGCGCCGCCCGACGAAAAAGAAGAACGCGTAGAAAATTAAAAAGAATATTATATATAATAAAGTTCTTTTAATAATAGTATCAATTAGAATAACTATAATTAAAATATATGATAATATATTGGGCGCCTCGCTGAAGATGTTGCTATATGCCTCCTCGAACGTCCTCTTCATAGACTTTCAATATATGAACGTAAAGCCATGGATTGTGAATGAGACGAGATATACTTACTGAGATATGTATTATGCCTAGGAAATCTATATATGTATAATATTTCGTTCACGAGATCCAGCGCCATGTATCCGCTCGGCGAGATCTCGAGCTCGGCCAGCCTGTTGGCGACGGACCTATGGACTCCGGGATTCACGTAGGGATGCATAAGGACCGCGTAGTCAACGCCGTACCTCAAGTAGTCGTTCACGGCGGAGAAGCCCATGTGCACCGTCCTAGTGATATCCATATACTTAATACTGATAATATATTTATTCTCAAGCTTTATCAATATGTCTATTTGTGTATTATATTTATTTATTAGCTGAGGTATAAATGATATTTTAGTTAGTATTTTCTCGACTTTTCCCCACATAAAATATCCGGCGGAGCCCACATAGCCAGTAAACGCCTCTATGGGATCCCCCCCGGAGATGCCCGAAAGGCTCACCGCGTAGGGCCTCTTGATCTGTTGCGCCCCCTCGTCCTCCACAGGTAGATAGTCGAGCAGCTTCTCGTTCAGCGCCGTGTGGGGCACGTAGTAGAAATCGCCCAAGCCCTCCGCCAGCCCGGCCCTCGCCATCGCTTGAAGTTGCCGGCATACTCCAGACCCGCCGGAGCAGTCGACGAGGAGGCTCCCCGAGAGGAAGCCGAAGGCCCTATTCTTTATGCCGTTGTTCCTCAGTGAGGCTAGGGCCCTCAGCGCCTCGCCGGGCACTTCGACTATCCTCTCCAGTATCGCCTCCTGGGGATAGAGCTCGCCGGCCCTCTCGGCCTCGCCCCTATGGTCGGCCGGGGTGCACGAGAGCCTCGCGGCGCAGAGCAGATCCACGGAACCACAAGCCCTTTAATAATTTTTCAGACAATCGAGCGCTCTTCACCGATCCAGCCGGGGATAAGTCATCACAGCCTCTCCGCTACATGTATTTTAATAGGCCTCCCCCGCCTCCGATGAATCTCGCGAGGTCCTCCTCGAGGGCGCCCCTCAGCTTGGGGTTGTAGAGCGCGGCCGCCGGGTGGTACGTCACACAGAGGGTGGTGTCGACGGCGCCTATGCGGACCTCAAAGCACTTGCCCCTCACGTCCGCGATCTTCGCGATTTTGCGGCCGGCGAGGCCCATCAGCGTCCTGGCGCTGTGTACGCCAAGGGCTATTATCAGCCTGGGTCTGACCGCCGCTATCTGCTCCACCAGATAGGGCGTACATGCGGCTATCTCGTCCTCCATGGGCTCTCTGTTGCCCGGAGGCCGGCACTTAACCACGTTTGTTATGAACACGTCGCGCCCCCTATCTACGCCGTGTCTCGCCAATATGGCGGTCAGAAGCTTGCCGGCGGGCCCCACGAACGGCCTGCCCTCCTCGTCCTCCTTCTCGCCGGGCGCCTCGCCGACGATCATGACGCCCTTCTCCGCCCTTCCCTCGCCTGGAACCGCCAGCCGCCTGGTCTCGTGCAACCTGCACCTCGTGCATCTACGTATCCGCTCGGCTATCTCCAGCAGCCTATCCACAGATGCCGCTTAATACATGCAATTAACTATTACCCTTTTTATCGCTCCGCGCGCCCAATGTCGTGTTCTGGCGTTTGTTCGCGCCCCAGAGGCGGAGGGAGGTGCCTAAGGTGAGCGGGAAGCCCGTATACATAGGGGGAATGTTGCTTCTGGGCACGGCGGAGCGCGGCGAGTTCGACGTGAGGAGGCACAAGTTGATAGCTATATATATAAGGGACGGCCCGAGCCAATATAAGCTGGATACGAGCGACGTCAAGGTCAAGATATCTAAGGAGAGCGTGGACCTGGAGATATCTGCAGTACCTAAATTCTTCGAGGTGAAGATGCGCGAGCTCAACGACGTGGTGAAGAAGCTCGGCGACGAGAGGAGGGACATAGAGGGCTCGTACAGGAAGCTCGAGGAGGCGCTGATAAGGGGGGCGATCAGCATGCAGATATACGAGGAGTCGAAGAAGAGGGTAGCCGAGAAGGAGAAGAGGCTGGTCGCCTCGTGCATGGAGGCCGAGAGGAGCTTCATGAAGATAAACGACGACTTGAAGAGGCTTCTGGGCGACGTCGAGTCGAAGAGGGAGGCGCTGGAGGCCAAGAGGCTCCTGGACAGATTAGATAGGGGCGAGGAGGAGACGCTGGCCAACCTGACGGTTTTGAGGTCCAGCATAACGTCGATAGAGCAGATGTTGAACACCCTGTTGCTGCAGCTGAGGCTGGTCTGCTAGTCGGCGATATCGACCCCGGCGAAATCGCCCGGTGGGGCGAGGCGCCCGCTGTCGTCGTAGTAGCCCAGCACGGCGTGCTCCCTATTCGCCTTGCACCTCCTGCAATATATGTAGAGGCGGCCTCTGAACGCCGTCAAGTTGAATCCCACGTCCAGCACGCGCTCACTGCCGCAGACTGTGCAGCGGAGCAGCCATTTGGTCATCGTCTGAGCAGAGCGATATATTCTGCTATATGTTGGGCGGGGTTTATGCCGGTGCTCGACTTGAAGCCCCTCCAGTCGGGGGAGGCGTTGACCTCGAAGACCACATATCCGTCCCTGGCCTCGCCTATGTCGATACCCGCGTAGACCAGGCCGAGCGCCTTGGTGGCCCTCACCGCTATGTCCTCGAGCTCGGGGCTCAGGCTGCACGGCTCCGCCCTCGCCCCCTGGGCTATGTTCGTCTTCCACATATTGGAGATTCTGTACATACACCCGATGGCCCTTCCGTCGACCACTATCACGCGGATATCCCTGTTGGGCTTCTCGACGTATTTCTGGATGTAGAGCGGGTTGCGAGATATCAGGAGCGTCCTCATCACCTGGAAGGCCAGATCGGGGTCGGAGAAGAGCATTGCGCCGAAGCCTCTACTGCCCTGTATGGGCTTGACGACCACAGTCTCGAGGGCCTTAGTCGCGTTGTATGCGTAGAAGAGATCCTCGGTGACGACCGTGGGGGGCACAGGTATCTTCGCCTTCCTCAGTATGTATAGGCTCATCAACTTATCCCTGGAGGCCATCAGGCCGCGGACTGGGTTTATGGCCGCGGCGCCTTCCTCCTCCAAGATCTCGAGGGTGGTCACCCGCCTTATCATCGTGTTGGAGTCCAGGAGGAAGCCGATGCCCCGTATTACCACCACGTCGGGCCTCACGGGGCCCCTCCGGGTCTCGACGAAGACCCCCTCCTGGGACATTCTGACGGACAGCCGCTGGATGGGCACATATCTGCCGTTAATACCCCTCTTCCTCAGCTCCAGCAAGACGTCTCTGGTGGGCTCGTCCGGTATCGAGGACTCCGCAACCACTAGCGCCTCCACGGAGGGGGCCGTATTTCAGCTTATATAAATAGACGACATGCCTCAAGTGAGGCTGCGCCCAAGCGGTGGGGTCGCCATGTGCCCCTCCTGCGGATTCGCCATGCCCGGTCTGGACATATGCGAACTGACCGGCACATGCGTGGAGTGCGCCCGCAAGTCCCTGGGGGACGCCTGCGCCCGTTGTCCGGAGAAGGCTCGCTGCGACTCCGCGCTGGAGGGTCTGAGGTTCGTCAAGTCGCTCGAGCCGCGGCTGGACGTCTTCGTGGACGTGTCGCGCAGAGTTGTCAGCAAGGCGGAGAAGTACGGGCGGGTCGACGTGGCCGTGGCGTTCATGAAGTCGCTCATGGGTCTCGTCAAGGCGCTGAGGGAGGCCCCGCCGAACGTCGCGTTCCCGGCTTGGGTAGCCGCCGTCCTGAGACGCGACGCCGTGGCCAAGCTGGCGAGGACGCCATACGTATTCGCCGGGGATTTCTACGAGGAGTTCAGGTGGTTCTGCGCCGAGTTCGGATGCCGCGGCCTCGAGGCCCCCCTATCGAACCTCCTCGCATCTATACTGAGCCTGTCGTTGATAGAAGGCGTTGCCGACCCCTCCCGGTACTTTAACTACGTCTGACCGCCCTCGGGGCGTAGTAGGCGAACAACGCGCCCAAGATCCTCCGAGATAATACATACATAATCGTCGCAATTATATTTATAACTAGATACACCCCGAAACCGATATATATATTCATCTTAAAATTAGATATACAGGCGGAAATTTCTGACGCGGCCACGGCTTGGGTCTGGCAGATCATCTGCACTATGCCGTCCATCAACGGGGTGAAGGCGACGGCCGACAGAGCTATGGCCGCCGCCGAGAAGAGCAACGCAGCTAGAAGCAACTTGGCGGCCGATCCGTGCTCCCCCCTCACTACGCCCGACTTGGACAGATAGCCGGCTACCGCGGCCACGATGGAGAGGAAATACGATGCGATCAACATGCCGCTAGGCAGCTCCCCGAAGAGGAAGTAGCTGGGTAGCCCGAACGCTATATATATCGCTATGCCGGCCACCGCGGCCGACATGGAGAGGGCCACGGCTACCCATATATACCTGCTATATTGGGCCCTCCTGTCCTCGATCTCCTTCAATGTGCGCGCTCGGCCCGTCGCCCTGTAGTCCACGGTCACGATGGCACCGCCGAGGTGTATTTAAACTGTAGCGCAGAAGTCGAAAAACGTGCTAGGCGCCTTGTGCCGGCCGCTCCGCGCGGCTACCGGCGGCTTGTCTCCTCCAGCCACCTCTCTATGGTCTCGTAGAGCTCTGCGTAGCGCATGAAGCCCTCCAGATGCCCCTCGTAGCATTCCAATAATATCTCGCCGTTCTTCATGCGGCGCACCTTCGGCTCCCTCCCCGTGAGGGCCTTTATGAGGGCCGAGAGCCTCTCGGCGTCCGCCTCCCTGCCTCCCGGCGCGCTCGCTCTGGCTACGGCACGGCCCACGGCCGCGTTGTTTTTGCCGTATCTGCCGTACGTCACCGTGTAGTCGCCCCTTACGCCGTCGACCTCGGCGGTTATCTGAATCCTCAGCAACGTCTTGCCGCCTCTGCCCTCCTCGGACCGGGCCCCTCCGCCTATTACCTTCACCAGGCGGCCGTCGACCACCTTCTCGAAGCCCGCAAGCCTCAGGGAGGCCACCTCCTTTCCCCTCTTCACGATCTCCAGGGCCTTCTCGTGGACCTCCCTACCCTCCTTCTCGGCCCTCTCCAATATGTAGCCTACGAACTTAGCCGCAAGCTCCCGTTGTCCTTCGGAGCCGTATACGGAGAGCCAGGCGGCGCGCATCAGACCATCCCTGAGGATCGAGACGTAGCCCTCCCTGCCGCCCTCCGGCATCTTGACGGCGAAGTGCCTGCCCTCCACGAGGCCCATTGCCCTAAGCCGCTGGACTTCGCGCTCTATGTTGTCGGGGTTTGTGGATGTGTATCTGACCTCAAGTGCGCCGCTACGCGCCAGCCCCACGTGGTACTTAGGCCATCCCTCCCTCAGCGTGAGGCCGCCCCTCAGCTTGTCGAGCCAGCGCTCCGCCTTGCCCGCGTCCACCCAGCCGCTCTTGGCGGCCTCCCTGACGATATCGGCGATGGCGTCCCTAAGCTCCTTGCGGCCCGCCGCCAGCCCGTCGGTGGTGGCTTCGACGTACCACACGCCTCTATCGCCCTCCTTCTTCACCTCGGCGCTGACGCCCGCCAGCTTGAGGAGGCGGGCCGCAAGCTCTACGCGGCTATGGTCCGTCGAGCGGAATTGGAGCACGATCGCCTTCTCGCGCAAATATACGTTGAACTTGACGTCGTCGCCGCCCTCCGATATGGTCAGATCCGCGGCGACGCGCCCGCCCTTGGTTCGCCTTATGCTCCCCTCGTCGAGCCGCACCTCCACCTTGGCCGCCTCCACGAAACCATCGAACTTGGGGCTTAAGTACCCTCCGCCGGCCGAGGGCGCCGTCACGGCAAGAATGCGCTTAAGCCTCGCCGCGTCGTCGCCGATTGCGGCTATGCGGTATATGCCCTCGCCCGCGTACGTCCGCACGCCGAACTTCAGATCCTCGGGCAGGAGCTGGTTGAGCAACCGCAGCGTAGCGAGGCGCAGGAGCGCGGCGCCGCCTCCAAGCTCCCCTCCGACGGTCAGCACGACCTCCCTCGACTCCACGGAGCCGTCCCCCGCAATCGCGGTGGCGTACATCTCGCCGAACCACAGCAAGGCCTCCCTCCTATCGAATCCGCCCCTCGCCTCATCCAGCATGATGAGCTCGAGGGCGGGCTCCACGAACTTCCTGGCCACCGCGTCCCTAGCGCAGTCCCTCGCCAGGCAGCGCATATCGCTTAGGGCGAACTCGACGACGCCCAGACCTCTCCCCTAGCCCTCTCCACGCCCTCCTTGAGGACGCCGCGGCGCTTTGGCTCGCCGCCTAGAAGGAGTACGGGATGCCCATCCGCCTGGCGAATGCGGCCGGCGCGACCGTCGAGGGCGTCGAGAACGCGGCGAGGAGGATGAGGGCATGAGCCCGGGCAACGGCGTAGACGCGGGCGCGGTGGAGGGGCCGCCTCCCGGGCCGGCCGACCCCGTCGAGCGGCTCCTAAAGGAGTACCCGGAGCTGGAGGCGTTCGGCGCCGATTGGCTGAGGGCCTGGGCGCCCCACGCCAAGGATAGGCTGGTTGAGATAGCTGGTGCCATTCGCAAATATCCGTGGATGGCCGAGGTGTTGAGGCGGAGGCCGGTGGCCAACCCCCACCCGTACATGGTGGAGGCGTATGTGGCCGTGGACGGGTCGGAGGCGTGCCTCTCGCTGAACCGGCTGAGGACTTACTGCGCCCAAAACGGCGCGGTGGGGGAGGCGGGGCTTGAGCTGGAGTTCAGCCGCCATGAGGTGTACGAGGGGAGGATAAGGGAGGTCTACAGGCCGAAGGGCCTGCTGGCATTCACCGCTAAGGCCAAGGAGTACGTGCGGATACTGTGAGGCGCGGCCCCGGAAGGGCGCCTAAAGCTCCGCCGGGGCAAAAACGGCTTTTCCCTTTCGGTTCCCCCTTCCTCCGACCTAAACCCAGGCGCCTATCAGTGCCGTTATTGAGAGGCGGGCTTCTTCCTCCTTTCTACTACCTCTTGGCGCCTCTTATCGGATGTGTCGATATTTGTTATCATCGCTTTGCTTGGATGTATGGGATAGTATACCGTCTCGCCCCGGCTGTTCGTCCTGGTCGCATTCTCCACATAGATCCGCGCCTCCCGGAGATCCACTCTGACCACCTTGCCGGTCACCCCCTTGAAGTCGCCCCTCATAATCATGACGGTATCGCCCACCCGCACGGGTAGCCGGGCTACGCCGAGCTTCCTCTTGAGGTCTGGGGCGAGCTTAGCCGTGAGGAGCTTGCGCCTCAAGTGCAGAGGGGCCTCGGCCAGAGCCCTCCTCTGTTTTCTCGGCTGTCCGCTAGCCGTCGGCATCGCCTCCTCCTACCGACCCTATTTATAAGTTTTTGGCGTCGGCTCCGCACCGGGCCCCGTCGAGGAGGCTACGGCGCATCAACGTGCGGCCGAGGCCTTAAGCTGCTCCTCTGCCTTCTTCATGCCGCCTAGCACGTCCTCAAGGGCCCTCGCCACGGTCTTAATCTCGTCCACGGCGGAGTCGAGTCTCCGCGGCAGATCCTCCAGGAGCTTGCGGACTTGTTCCGTCTCCATGAGGATTTTTATGGCTAATATATTCATGACGTGCGCGTCAAATTCCTTGGAGGCGCCGGCGAGGTTGGGAGGGCGGCTGTGTTGGTCAAGACTGCGGCGGGCTCCGTGCTGTTTGACTACGGCGTCAATTTCGACCAGCAGGGAAGGCCGGTCTTCCCAGAGCACGTGAGGCCCAAGGACCTGGTGGCCGTCGTGCTGAGCCATGCGCATCTAGACCACAGCGGGGCGTTGCCGTCGCTCTACGTCTCTGTGAAGACCCCCATCTACGCGACTCCCCTCACCATGGAGCTCAGCGACGTGATGTATACGGACATGATAAAGCTCTCCGGCTACTACCTGCCCTACACCCACGAGGAGGTTAAGGCGACCATGGAGAGCGCAATACCGCTGACCTACGGCGAGCCCGTGGAGCTGGCCCCCGACGTGACGCTCACCGTGTACAACGCAGGCCATGTCCCGGGCAGTGCCGTGTCCGTTCTTGAGGCCGAGGGGAGGGCCGTCGTGTTTACCGGCGACTTCAATCTGAGGGACACCGCGCTCCTGAGGGGCGCAGACGTCTACAACCTGCCGAGAGAGCCAGACGTGGTCGTGATGGAGGCGACGTACGCCGCCGCGGACCATCCCCCCAGGCAGGACCTCGAGAGGGACTTCGTAAACGTCGTGAGGGAGGTGGTCGAGGGAGGCGGCACCGTCTTGATACCGTCGTTCGCCCTGGGGCGCGCGCAGGAGGTCCTCCTCACTCTTGTCAAATACGGGGTGGGCCCTATATACGTCGATGGGCTGGCTAGGCAGGTGAACACCATAGTCGACAAATATCCACATCTACTCAACGACTACGGTCTCTACAGGAAGGCCCTGGAGGCCGCGGTGGAGATACCGAGCGCCTACGTCAGGAAGAAGGCCGTGGGCCAGGAGCCCGCCGTGATAATATCGCCCGCCGGAATGCTGAAGGGAGGGGCGTCCCTCTACTACTTCAAGAGGCTGGCGGGCGACGGCAAGAACGCCATTATACTGCCCTCGTTCCAGGCCCCCGACACGCCGGGCTTCGAGGTGCTGTCTAAGGGCGAGGCCTTCGTGGACGGTTCAGCCATAAGGGTCAAGGCCAGGGTCGAGTGGTTCGACTTCTCGGCGCATTCCGGCAGATCCGAGCTGGTGGAGTTCATAGAACATTTCGGCGTGAACTCGAGGGTGGTTCTATTCCACACGGAGCCGTCGTCGGCTCTCCAGTTCGCCAGATGGATGCGGACAAGGGGAAGGGACAACCTCTACGTGCCTCTATCGGCCGGCGAGGAGCTCGAGCTCTAGGAGTTTTTAATGATGTACAGTGGCGTGAAGCTACGTATATGGATAAGGAGGAGGTGCGACGAGCTCGGCCTCTGCGAGTACGTCGAGGTGCCGCTAGCCCGCGCCCTACGTATGGCGGATAAGATCAAGATGGAGGATCTCTACATAATAATCGACGACGTGGAGCCGCAGCTGCTAGAGGACTTGGCGTAGGCATGTGCGAGCTCTACTGGAGGCTCTTGGAGATGGGCGTCGAGGTCTTGGGCGGACCCGCCGGCTGGGCCAAGGCGTTTGGGTGCAATCTGCATCTCGGCTGTGAATGCGACGTGGTCGTGGCCGAGCTGGACGCGCACAAGATCCCCAATTATCCATGTGTCTGGACCATCGACGGGGTGGGCTTCTCCCGCAGACGCGTGTGGATAGGCGGAATCCCCCACATATCGCTCGACGATCTGCCGAGGGTGAAAAGCCCCTACACCCAAGCCGTCCTCAACTGCATTAAGGATGAGCTTCGTAGACGCGCAGGCGGCGGCCGTCCTCGGCCGGGAATATAAAGGTGACCTTGTAGACATCGCCGAAATATATCCCGGCTAGGTCCTCGCCCAGATGGAACTCGCCGTCTATTCCATGCACGGCGCACCTCTCGCAACTCGACCTCGCGTATTCTATCAAGTCCCTGAAGGCCTTCAGCAGATCCCTAGGCCCCCCTCTGATTACGAACAGGACGGTGCCGTGATCGCCGTGGAAATGGGGATGGGCATCGGCCTTGTACGTCTTCACCGCATAGTCCATCAAGTCGCCTACCTCCCGCGCGAATTCCTGATCGCTCGGCATAAGCCCATGGACGTGCTCCTCCTCGCCGACGTGCTCCCCGCCCTCGTCCTCGGCCGTGACTAGAGTGAAGTTCAGAAGAAGCTCCAGCTGATCGGCCGCCGCGATTCTGACAAGATCGCCCTCTATCCTCTTCCACTCCTCCAGCCCCAATTTGAGCTTCCCAATTCCCTGCACGAGAGCTCTTAGTTACCCTTTAATAAAGTTATAATACGGCGAGGCAGAAGGACGCTACTCGAGGCCTCGCTGCGATACAGCGGCGTTGCTGATCGACGATCGATCGCCTTATCGTTTACCCTCCAGGACGGCGTCCAGATCGCACCGACCGACGACTACCGCGTTATTCAGCACCTCGATAGTCAAAACAGGTCGTTACTCGTCCTTGCGTTTCTCCCTATATAATCTCAGCACCTTCTCGAGCACCTCAGAGGGCGTCCTGCCCAGAACCGATATCATAGGCTCCTTGCCCCAGTCGCCTAGGTCCACTATTATGTCCGGCACGCCGCCCGTCTGCCTCACAGCCTCCTCGAGGATCCACTGCATAGATCCGCCCTCCCTCTCCTTAACCTCCCTGGGCTCATTGCGCCGATCCACCACAGCTACCTTATAGCCCGCCTCTCTGGCCCGCCTAAGCAGATCTTCGTCCAACTTGAAATTGGCGGCGGACCTCACGCCGGGGTCGTGCCTCATTGCGGCGAGCACCTTCCTGGCCACATGGTCGCTGGCGCCGAAGGTGGGAGGCCCCGAGGGCTTGGCCTTGCCCATATATCTGACTATTCTGCCGGGCACCGCCGCGACGTCCTCTCTGCCCTGGGCGTAGCGCGGATCCACGGCGTATCCCAAGTTGGTCTGCACCTCTGGTATCAGGGACCCGAAAAGCTCGGCGTTTTCCTCGATCGTCCTAAGCGCCTTGGCCATCTCCTCGTAGACGCGCCACCTCTCGGCGGGGATCTCCACCCACGCCGTCGGGTTGACGGGCCAGTGGCCCTTGCCCTTGGGCACTCCGTACTTTATGGCGACATATATCAACTCCTTCGCGGTCTTTATGGCCTCCAGCGCCTCTAGACCCTTGGCGAGGCCGGCGGCGATAGCCGCAGAGAAGGAGCAGCCGGTGCCGTGCGTGGCGCGGGGGTCCAGCCGGGGCGTCTTGAGCTCGTGGAAGGTCCCGCCGATATACACGACGTCGACCGCGTCCTGGACGTCCAGATGGCCGCCCTTGACTATAACTATCTCGCTGCCCAGCTCCCTGTGTATCAACTCGGCGGCTTTCCTAGCCTGCTCGAGGCCAGATATCTTCATTCCCGTCAGCCTCTCAGCCTCATACCTATTGGGCGTGACGACCTTGGCCACGGGCAGAAGCCTCTTGGCCAAAGCCTCCATGGCGTCCTCCGATATCAGCGGCGCGCCCGACTTCGCCACCATGACGGGGTCTACGACCAGCTGGAAGCCGAGCCTCCCCACCGTGGCGGCGACCTCCTCTATGATCTCCCTGGTGCCCAACATGCCCGTCTTGCCCGCGTCTATCCCCATGTCGTCCCACACCGCCATTATCTGGGCTCTCACCATATCGCGAGGCATGCACTGGACGGCCCTCACCTCGTAGGTGTTCTGCGCCGTGACGCAAGTGAGGGCCGTCGTACCGTGGACCCCAAGGGCCGCGAAGGTCTTTATGTCGGCGTGTATCCCGGCGCCGCCGCCTGAGTCGAGACCTGCGATCGTTATAGCGGTTTTCCACATAAACAACTTTTCGAGAATAGCCTTATAAAATTATAGCAGAACGGCCTCACGTAGGCGGCCCGTCGTCAGCCCGGTGGAGATCCGTCGCCCGGCGTAGCCTTAAGTCCTCGCAACCCCTCGACGTCCCCCTGCCGTCGTAGGGGGCGAGTCTAGATGCCGTACGTCCCATCGACATATCGAGCCATAGGCCGCGTGATCGCCGACGTCGGGGATAAGCTTAAAATAGCTTTAAATGGTATGGCTATGCCGGGGATTCCGTGAGCTACAACGCGTTGAAGGTTGAGGAGGAGGTCCGGAAGTTCTGGGACCAGCGAGGCGTCGAGGAGAGGTGGAGGGCCTTCGACCCCAACGGAAGGAGGTTCACGTTCCTGGAGGGGCCGCCTACGACTAACGGCTTCCCTCACGTGGGGCATATAAGGGGTAGGACCTACAAGGACGTCGTCTTGAGGTTCTGGAGGTCTAGGGGCTACTCGGTCTGGGCTCAAGGCGGCTGGGACATGCAGGGCCTGCCCGTGGAGCTCGAGGTGGAGCAGAGGCAGGGCCTTAGGAGCAAGAAGGACATCGAGAGGTTCGGAGTCGCTAAATTCGCCGAGGAGTGCAACAAGCTCGTCGATTATTACTTGGCCTTCTGGGAGGAGTGGGGCACCAGGCGGCTCGGGCTCTGGCTGGACCTCAAGGGCGCCTACCAGACCAGGAGGCCCGAATACATGGAGTACGCCTGGAGGCTCATAAAGAGGGCCCACGAGCGCGGGCTACTGGCGGAGGACTACAGGGTTTTGTGGTTCTGCCCTCGCTGCGAGACCTCCTTGAGCGACCACGAGGTGGATCTGGGGTACGCCGAAAGGGAGGATCCATCTATATATGTCAAGTTCAAGGTCGAGGGGAGGGAGGACGAGTATCTAGTCGTGTGGACAACCACGCCCTGGACCATAGTGGACAACGAGGCCGTGGCCGTCCACGCCGAGTATGACTACGCTAAGGTGGAGGTCTCGTCGGGGGACGGGCGGGAGTACTGGTGGCTCGCCGAGAGGCTGGTGCCCCAGCTCATGCAGATGTTCGGCGTCAAGGAATGGCGCGTCGTGGAGACCAGAAAGGGGGCCGAGCTCGCCGGCATCCGCTACATACATCCTCTGGCGGATCTCGTCCCGGAGAGGGCGACGCGCCCGCACCAGATATTCACCGCCGAGTTCGTGACCTTGGAGCAAGGCACAGGGCTTGTCCACATAGCGCCCGGCCACGGGCCGGAGGACTTCGAGCTGGCGCAGAGATACGGCATAAAGGTGACCAACAGCGTCGAGATAAACGGCGTATACAACGAGCTCGGGGGGAAGTACGCCGGGATGTACGTATTCGACGTCGACAAGAAGGTCGTGGAGGACCTAAAGGAGCGCGGCTTGTTGATCTACCAGACGTCCATAAGGCATGAGTATCCGCACTGCTGGCGTTGCGGCACAAAGCTCGTGCTGAGGGCGGACCGCCAGTGGTTCATCAAGGTCTCGAAGATAAGGGACGAGATGTACGAAGAGCTGAGGAAGGTCAAGATATACCCCGAGAAGCTGAGGTATAGGTTCGACGACTTCGTGAAGAACGCCAGAGATTGGAACATAAGCAGGAGCAGGTTCTGGGGCACTCCGCTCCCCATATGGCGTTGCCAGAAAGACGGGCGCATCATGATCGTGGGCAGCGTAGAGGAGCTCAAGTCGCTGGCCAAGAAGCTCCCGCCCGTCGACGACTTCTGGCTCATGCACCGCCCCTGGATAGACCAGGTGGAGATCTCCACCCCCGACTGCGATAGATGGGTCAGGGAGCCCTACGTCGCCGACGTCTGGATGGACTCAGGCATAGCCTGGATAGCCGCGGTCGACGGGGAGCGGAAGAGAGATCTGTGGGAGGCCCTCTATCCGTTCAGCTGGGTTACCGAGGCCATCGACCAGACCCGCGGCTGGTTCTACTCGTTGTTGGCCACCTCCATGGTCTATACCGGAAGGGCTCCGTACCAGTCCATATTGATAACCGGACATATACTGGACAAGGAGGGGCAGAAGATGTCTAAGAGCAAGGGCAACGTGGTTTGGGCCAAGGATCTTCTGGGCAGATACGGCGCAGATCCCACGAGGCTCTATCTGTTGACCAAGGCGGCTCCCTGGGAGGCGCTCAACTTCGACCCCGACGAGGTGAAACACGCCGCCAGCCAGCTGAACATACTCTGGAACGTCGTCAAGTTCGCCGACACCTATATGTCGCTGGACGGATTCGACCCGAGGAGACACAGGCTGGAGGACTTGCTGGGCAAGGCGCTGGACGAGGACAGATGGCTCCTGTCAGCCGCCTCCATGCTGGCGCGGAGGGTGGCGGAACACATGGAGAACTTCGAGATCCACGAGGCGGCCAAGGCCTGGGTCGACTTCGTCGTCGAGACCCTCAGCCATAGATACGTCAGGCTCCTCAGGAGGAGGGTGTGGAGCGAGGAGCCCAGGGAGGATAAATACGCCGCATATGCGGTGTTGTTCAAAGTCCTGAAGGACGTGCTGACTATAGGCGGGATCTTCGTGCCCCACGTGGCCGAATACCTCTGGCAGAACTTCGTGAGGAGGTACGAGCCCGAGGCGGCCGAGTCCGTGCATCTAGCCCGGTACCCCGAACCGGGGGCCGTCGACGAAGAGCTGCTGAGCGCCTTCGACGAGGTGTTCAACGTGTTCTCAATCGCCGCGGAGGCCAGGAACAAGGCCGGCATAAAGCTGAGGTGGCCCATCTCCAGGATCATCGTGAGGGGCGCATCCAAGGCGGCTAAATACTCCGACCTATTGGCCTATCTGGCCAACGCGAAGTCGGTCGTAGAGGGAGATTGCCCTGAGGGCTGGATAGCCCACGAGGAGGGGGGCATAGCGGTATGTGTGCCGGGCAAGCTGGAGCCCGATCTGTACTACGAGGCGCTTGCCAGAGAGCTCGTAAGGCGTATACAAGTCATGAGGAAGGAGGCCGGCCTATCAGTAAGCGACTATATAGAAGTATATATCGACCCACAACACGACGATCTGAGGAAAGCCGTTGAGCGCAACGGCAGCTATATAGCCAACGAGGTGAGGGCTGTCAAGCTGACCCTCGGCAAGGGGCCCGAGGGGTTGTACGGCAAGGAGTGGGATATCGAGGATATGAAGGCCAGGGTCTACCTCAGAAGGGCGGGGTAGCTATCTGTAGAGCTTGAGGCGGCCCGTAACGGCGTCGACCAGCTCGTCGGGGCCGGGCCCCACGCAGAGCGCGGTGACGGTGCCCGGCGGCAACTCCGTGAGGCCCGCATCTCTGATGACCTCCGCGGGGAGGCCCAGCGACCGCGCCCTGTCCTCCAGCTCGAACATCTCGGCCTCGCTATACGCCGCAAGCACGATCTTCTTCTGCCCTTCGGCGAGCCAGTCCTCGGCCCATTTCCGCCATCTGCCCGAGTTGAGCGCCTTCAGGGCGCACTCGACGGCGGCGTGGCCGGCCTGGGCCGCCGCCTTGCCGCAAGTCATGGAGAGATCCGCCCTAACCACTATGGACATCTTCATCGAGATTGGTAGATCGAGGCCTTAACTAAATTGTTCGCCTTAATCAAGACACGCCTCATCTCGTCGCGGGAGAGCATCCTTAAGGCCTCCGCGTAGCCCACCCAGGCATAGCCGTCATGCTCTCTGGATAACTTAACGCTATAGCTAGGAGCCTTTGCCAGATACATAATTATTTCCTTATATATTGTTCTACCACCTCTCGAAAATCTTATAACAACTCGCTCCTCGAAGCCGGGCACCAGCTCCACCTTCAATTTGGTCTCCTCATATATCTCCCTCAAAGCGGCCGCCACCTCGGTCTCCCTCTCGCCTATAAGGCCATGGGGGAAATCCCAACCGAACCTGTTATGTAGAACTAAGTAAAGCGGATCCTCCCGCATTGCGTAAACTACGGCGCCGGCGGCTCTCTCGTTAAAACGCACAGAGTAGAGCCGTCTCTCTGTTTAAAAATTAAGCCGTCGTCAAGCCTCTCCGGATAAATGTCGATCGGGCTAAGTACGTCATAGAGTCATTATTGCATATATCACCATGGGCACTATCACCACGACCAAGGCCACCGTCAGCCAATTTACGTACTTCATCCCCCTCTCCGTCTTAGCTAGATCCGACAGGAAGCGGCGGAAGCCCAATATGCCGTGGGTGCTCCACGCCGCCGCTATGGTCGCCTCGAGGAATTTAAGCGTGGGGTTCACCTCGGCCACACCCTCTGGGTAGACCGTTATGGGGTTCGACGACAGGACCTCAGACAGCGGCACGTACATGGGCAATAAGACGAGGAAGACGACGCCTATCATTATTATCACATACAGCGCAAGCAACAGGAATATCAGCCTAATGGTGCCCTCGCTCATGGCCTGAACACCGCCCCGTATGTTACTAAGTACGGCAGATATACCAACGCCGCGACGGCTATTATTATCATGAGCACATTATATATCAAGTGTATTCTAGATCTACGTAGACCGGGAACGTTCCTTATGGGACTCCTCAGAGGCCAGCCCCTTATTATGCCGAACTCTATGAGCATTATTCTGAAGCCGTTCAGCCCATGGAAGGCGAGGAACACGAGGAATAACGCCGCCAGCACCTTCCCCGGCACAGTCATGTCGAAACTTGACACCAAGCTCGGGCTTACGAAGGCGTCGAAGAGCACCCTATAAAAGATCAAGTAGAAGAACATGTAGAGGCCGCTGATCCGCTGTATCGTGAAATATAGACGTTCATAGTTTATCAGCCTGAACCATTCCCCGGCGCCTCTGCCGGCCCTCACAGAACCCTCTTAGCCCTCCGTATTAAGCTTGTGTTCAACAGTTGTTGTATTAGTCTTACGTATTTCTGGCCGCCGCGGCGAATGCCAGCGGGCCCTTGGGGCGGTACACCTCCCGCAATGCGCCCTCGTAGCCTTGCGAAGGCCAGCTCTATCCTCGCCTCTCTCACGGCTCCGTTTTGGGCGCAGAACGGCTTCGGGCGGCTTATCGTTAAGCACACCTCAGGCTCGTCCCTTGCCACAAACGTCTCCACCATGTACGGGTGCGGTCTCAGCCCCCTCTGCCTTTCCACCTCAGCCATCTACGGGTACATGCGCAGGACGCTGGCTATCTCTGCCAACCTGTCCCTATACCCACGCCACGACCTTACCCACTCCTTTCCGAACGCCCTCAGCTCGGGCCGCTCCCTCAACAACTCCTCAGCCGGGTCGGGCGAGGCCCAGAAAAAGAAGTGGTTTAAGACGGCGGGGGAGGGGTTGGCGAATAGGTTGGTTTAGAGGCGGCGGTGTTTCGCCTGTCTCGCCTAGAGTATCCTCACGTACTCCCTCGCCGCCGCGGCGTAGGCCAGTAGTCCCTTGGGGCGGTACACCTCTCCTATCTTCTCCTCGTATGTCTCGTATCGCTTAAACTCCAGCTCCAGCCGCACCTCCCTCGCCGCGCCGTTCTGGCCGCAGTACGCTTTCGACTGGCTAAGCGAAATACACGCCTCCGACCCGTCCCCCGCCGCGTAGGCCTCCACCATGTAGGGGTGTAGGATGCTCATGGGCCTCTGCCTCACCACCTCAACCATCCATGGAAATCTCCTCAACACCCTGGCAATCTCCACCAGTCTATCCCTCAGAATTATCCATTTCTTCACCCACTCCACGCCGAATGCCTCCAGCTCCGGCCACTCCTTCAGAAGCTCCTCCGCAGGATCGGGCGGAGGCGGCGGGGGCGGTGTACTCAGTCTCTCCAGCTCGCGTTTGTAGTCTCTTAGTATTTCCTTAACACACTCCTCTGCCGTGCGGCACTGCGGCTGATCCAGCTCTACGCCGTTTGCAACGACGCCGCAGTAGACGTAGGTCTCGTATCTGAACATCCCCACCTTCTCCTCTACGCGCCTGTACCACACGCCGACGTCGTACTTCTCAGCCAGCTCCCAAAGAGCGTCCGCCACCCGTTGCTTGATGCAGCCACCCGCCTCTTCATCCCTCCTTCTTCTCCACCTCTCCTTAGCCTCCCACCGCCTTCTATCTTTTGAATATACCCACAATCAAGTAATGCAAAAAGACGCAGTTTAAGACGCCTAATTTTCAACTTGACAAATTAGTTTACAAGGCTGGAGAGCATAGCTCCCGGTAGCTGTCCGGCTGAATCTCTAGATGAAAGGCGCCGTACGGCGTATATCCCACCGCCGTTGTTTTAAGCGTTAGAGATATAAACCAGCGCCAACTTCAGCGCGGACCCCCGCAGGCCGGACACCCGACGCGCACCTCCACCCGACCCACACGCCTCTCCCCTCTCCCTTCTGCCATGGACAGGCTGGCAGAGGCAGTCGCCGCATACCTGTGCCGGCACAGGAGTGTCGGCCTACTCCGCCTCACCCTCGACCTAGCGCGGCGCAGGCTGGAGCTATTCGCCGAAATAGGCGCCGTGGAGGTGGTGAAGGGCGCCGTGGTCCCGCCGGCACCGGGCGCAGAAGCCCTGGCGGATAGCTCTCGGCCGACGGCGGGGCTCGCCGGCACGTCCAGCCACTTCTCTACGGCGCTTGCAAGCCCGACGTGGCTCCTGAAGCCTTCTAGATGCTCTCCGCCGTATACGGCTCGTGCCGCCGCCCCTCTTACGCACCTACGGCCCACCGCTGGGCCGCAACCAGCGCCGAGAGCCTCCCCGCCTCCACGCGCATCGGCCTCAGCCGCGGCGCGTCCCACAGCCGTGTTGCCGGCCCCACGCCTGCCGAAGGCGATAGCATATTCGCATCCTGTGCCGTCTGCCCCTGCCGCTTTCCGGCAACTATCTGCCGTTTCTATCCCCTTGAGCTCGGCCCCAGCCGCCTATGGCCCTCACTACGCACGTCCTGCCCT
>Ga0080005_155434_pt1 | contig 33841 bp, 45 predicted proteins | sample JossMetagenome_2_FD_69208 | JGI IMG/M metagenome (GOLD analysis project Ga0080005, IMG submission 69208) | Hot spring sediment microbial communities from Joseph's Coat, Yellowstone National Park, USA - JC3_ASED (SPADES assembly) (version 2) | ecosystem: Environmental > Aquatic > Thermal springs >...
TACCTTTCTTAGAGAGTTCAAGAGCTAGGTTAGTAAGAATTTCAGGAGTAGCTCCTTGAGGTATTGGTACAACCCTTGTTATCATAGTCCAACCTGGGGCTATGTAAGCAGCAATTACATGGTTTTCGACTACAAGTGCAAATGGATTTCCAAATTCATCGGTATAGAGCTTAGATTGCGTTAAGACAACAGAATCTATGTCTAGATGATTGATTAGCCACCCCCTAACCTTTTCCTCAAGATATGAAGCAAGGATCTCGGGACCCGGACTCAACTTTATTAATTCGGGAAGTTGGAGAACAGGTTTACCAATAACTTCCGTTACGTCAACGTAGACAACCTTGCGTCCATCACTTACAGTACTGAGCTGCTCCAGAGCTTCCCTCAATCTATCCCTTAACTGCTTCTCCACCTCCCTAGGCTTGTTAGAATCCCTAATCACAACCATCTTAGGCTCCTTAACCTTTAACACACCATCAAAAATACCTGCATGTGCTGCAGCTACAGCATACTCTACATTTTCAGGCTTTGGTATCGAAACTCTGAATACGTCTTCGATAAGCTCGGGAAGCATTGTTACCTGTATATATGCTTCCTCAGATTTTACAGCCTTCCCCTCATCAACAGCTTTCTCAACAATCTTTACTATATCATCAACGGATTTTGGCTTCTTAAACAACTCAATATCAATAACCGCGCTTACCTTCCTTTGACTAATTTCGCTCAAAACCTTTATCGCTATATCAACATAGAGTTCTCTACGCCTAAGCTTCTTACACTCGCAATAAACCTTAGTAGCGCCTTCCCTAGCAAAGACGTCTATACGACCCTCATTAAAGAGATCAGGCATTTTCACTTCAAAACCATTCAATACATAGTTAGCAGAAACCAAAACTTCGTAAAGCAATGACTCAAACCTATTTTTATCATGTAGAGCCCCTCTAACAATAGGGTTACCAAGAGATAGTACATTGTGCTGCACGAGGTTATCCAGAGAGAGTGCAAAGATCGTGAAGTTCATGAACTCCTCTATCTCCGCAGAAAAACTTAAATCAAATGTATAACCACGATTCTTAAGATTCTCAACGAGTTTATACCATTGCGCAGCTCTATGAACACCTAAAGGTCGTAGATACTCAAAACTCTCTGGCCTACTCTTCGAAACATACTGCTCAAGTTTCTTAACCTCCTCACGTAAAAACTCTTCTCCAAAAACACCTAACAGAAACTTCTCCAGCAGCTCTACCAGCATCTGAGGACTCTTAATACTTTGCCAGTCTATGAAAACCATTGCCCTCATCTACTACATTACTCTTAATAAGTAATAAACTCGTTACCGTAAATTAATATCTACATGTACTAAAGTTTTAGATAGTAGGTGAAAGCTTGTAGCACATACGAAAATTAAGCTTTCATTATCTCTATTGCTACTGTTAATCGTATTCATTGTAATGTTGGTGTATTATTATAATGAAGATATTTTACACAGTCTTTACACTTGTGGCTATAATTCAATTCTATGCTTAGTATTAGCAATGTCATCAGTTCTTCTTTTAGTTAAGTGTTTACGTGCTAAAAAGCCTTTATCGTTGAAGAGAGTATTCTATCTAGTAGCTATATCGATAGGATGCAGTCTCGTGCTAATTTTTGGAATGTATTCGTGGACTGGGTACTTCCTGTATTATGCTTGGATTAGGATTTCGGGTGCTGTCTCATACATTCTCTTAATTACACCCTTTGTTGTTGTTGCAACAGTGTTTGTTGCGTTGTGTAAGTTAAGGACCCTGAATTGGCTTCTAATATCGTTAACGCTAGCGTTTCTTATTGTGCTGTCTACTCTATGGCTTGAACTCATTATCTCTATCAACTACCTCTACCCTAAGTATGTTGAAGAAGTAAGAGCACGTTATGGCGAACATTGTTCTATGGATATTGCATGGGCTGCGGCTCTTGAGTATAATAGGAATTTCCATAATACTTATGGTAAACCTGAGTCTAAGCCGCAACTATATAAACTGATACCTGAAGAACTGCTTGATTCTTTTGAAGCTGTAGTAAGAGCAGGTGCTTGTGAGGATTTTGCACGTGGATTAGCAAAGCTTCTAAGGGATTCACTAGGGTGCGAAACTAGAGTAGTATCATTTAAGACAGAAAATCATGCATTTCCTGAGGTTAAGGTTAATGGGACGTGGTACGTATTTGACCTCACATATACCACTCATGATAAACCAGTCAAAGCTGATGAGTATGCAGAGTACCTGCATATGCAATGTATAATGAATATGCGCTTTTGTAATATCTATAATGCTGGCTTCAATGGCTTAATAGATGTAACTACAAGAGAAGATTTACGAGCAGAACACGGATTTCTAATCACTTTAAACTGATCTAAGCATTATTGTATTAGAGCCTCTATTCCAAATAGCTGGATCTCTATGTAGAAATGGATAAACAAATAGCCGATGATGATTTCACTAAGATTCGCCCTTATTCATTCATAAGTATCATGAGCTCGCTGACATCATGTTTTCTATGCTGAGAATTTATAAAATCTGACAATACAATAAATTTAGCAATACCTCTAAACACCAGGAAAATACACAATACTTGCAAACTCTATGCAAAGTATTTATGAAACCTTGAATTATAATTACTAGCTATTGAATATAAGATTAAAGTTTTATTGAATGTCTCTACATGTTGAACATTATCTCATCATGCATACATCCTAATGTAACTTTGTAGCTTTCTTAACGCTGGGTGCTAGAGTATGAAGTAACAACTATTTAGAGAAGGTAGTGCAGATTTAAAGAACAAAAAGCTCCCAACGGTGGGTATAAAGATCTGCCAAACGAAGCATACAAATATTACTCCAAAGTACTTGAGCTATATTTGAAATATCTTGAATTTATTTTTAAATTACTAATTCTATTCAGAAGAAACTATAAAAACATTTAAGAACAGAATCTATACATTGTATAAGAATTGAGCATTCTATAGCACATACTACACAATGGCTATCCAAGTACTATGATTATGTTTGTAAAGTTGCTAAGAAGATTAAGATATGGAGCTCAGCAAAGGAAACTAACATCACAATTCCGTGCATTAGCAGGACATCACTATGAACACAACCATGAAATTTTGCTAGTGGTATTATATTTAAAAGATTTACACAATATTGTTAATACCGTGAGCTGCAGCATGTAGGCCCTCCCCACTCTTTCTCTAAAGCATTAGGAAAACATTAGGGTTGTAGTGTTTAATTTTAAGGAATTGAGGGTTAAAAACTTTTTAATTAATGTGGTGCGTTATTTTTGTGGTGGTATTGTGTTTCGAGATATTGTTAGAAAGCGTTTGGAGAGGGGCCCTATCCTAAGGAGGTTGAGGGAGGAGTTCTTTAAAGCTGCTACACAAATTTTTGATCCTGATGAATTTTTAGTTGCGTTTCGTAAGGATTTAGAGAATCTTAATAGCCATGCCCTAGTCATATCACCATTTCTTAACAGAGTTGCAGTTGAAAAGTTTTGCAATCTTAAAGAGGTTAGCGATGCTCTTAAGAAGGGTAAGAAGATAGTTGTTGTTACAAGACCTGCAGATCCTAGAGAAGTTGATGATCCGAAAGAACATGAAACATGCATTAATATGCTAGAGAATTGCGGAGTTAAAGTCATTGAAAAGCCCAGGTTTCACTTCAAAGCAGTTATAATTGACGACTCAATAATTTACATAGGCTCAATAAACCCACTACAAATCATCACCGTGAAATACATACCTGCAGACTACATGCTTAGATTTGTAAGCGAAGCCCTCGTAGATGAAATAATTGAGAGATTCATACCAGATTACCAAGAATGGCTTAAATAATTAATAAAAAACATATCCAATTTTTAACAACTTATTTAAATTGCTTAGAGCATGCCTCAGCCGCATCCTCATTACTCCTTTACAGATCATAACATGACTTTGTCAATGGTATTCAATCCAAGTTCTCAGATGCAAAGCAGTATTTTAATTTTTATGCCAGTCATGTGCATAAATTTACGGATCATATATTTAAACAAGGAAGGTTAAAGTTCATTAACCTATTTTGAAGTTCTAGAGGTAAGGGTGTATTGAATGAGGTATATAGAATTTGATATTGATAGAGTTCTTAAGGGTAGAATTGCTGAGCTAGTTTTTGAGAGAGCTCAACAGAAAGGTATGCTTAAAGAATTGCTTAAAGGATTAGAATGCATGCCTGCAACAAGTTTTTGTGAGCCTTGTAGGCGTCATCACCATTCTTCTCGCATAAGCAAAGAGGCTTTCATTGAAATGTCTTCTTCTTATGAGAAGTTCATCCACACATTTATGGATCAATTAAATCGTGTTATAAAGTCTCTAGGGTTAGAGGAGTTAGGAGAGCGAATGATTAAAGCTGATACCATACTAAATATTAGACGTTCATGCTTTTTGTGTTTAAGAGAATCTACAGATCTGAATAAAGTTAAAATTCATACTCTTACTATGTACATATGTAGTGAGCGCCTAAATGCACTGTTAGAGAAAGGACTTATTACGAAGTCGCCTACATGGAGAGTTGCTTATGAAGATTATGAACTTAAACTTAGCTATGGAGAAGCCAAGGAGGTATGTAATAGCATTGAGTATTTATGGCGTCTCCAAGACCTGTTCTCAAGGTTTTATGACCATATAGGATTTCTATCAGAGTTTGATAAGCAATCTCTAGTGTTTCTCTATGATGCATGTGTTTTTGGCTCAATGAAGTATCACTCACATGAGACACAGCCCTCCAAGACCTTAGCAAGACACAGACCATTACTTAAAGACATTAATAGTGGTGAGAAGGTTATAGACATCAATGAAATCGCTTTTTATGTTGGCCGTGTTCCTACAGTTCCACATCCACCATTTGATTACATATGTGTTGATGGGAATGACAATAAGTATCTAATCGATGTTAAGTCTATGTGGCAAGGTAATGAAAGGGTCAGCCTTAGTGAATGAGAGAAGCTCTTCATTAACGAGGCTAAGTTAAAGGGTTTTAAAGTGTTGGCAGTAGTCATGAAATTCCTGCCTAACTGGAAGGTGCAACTAGAACTGGTAGGGTTATAGGATTTGGTTAAAACCCTGATTAAAGACGTAATCTTTATAACTACTGCAGCTAAGTTCTACGCGACTCTAATCGTTTATATTAATTGGAGGAGGGTGTGCTACAAGAATCATTTAGCTTCAGGGCTCTATCTCAGTTCTAGAAGTCTCAAAATTCTTTGATTGCCTATTCTGCTTCATACCTGTGGGTGTAGCCCTAATCTTTGATATTCTATTTCTTTGTGAGAGAGCTAAGATTCACAGACTTTTAGATAAGGATGTAGATTGTGGAAGGTTCCTGTACGAGAAGCCCTTGATAGATTTTAAGCCTATTTTCATAGTACTGAATGATTTCCGTTTTAAGGACTGAAACAAGTTTATTGATCGCTTTATGAAGACAAGAATTAGTAGTAGGGACGTACCGGAGCTGTATAAATCCAAAGATTTTAATAAGATTATCGAATATATTATCGACGAGTTTAAAGCAACCCTAGAAGCTATCAATAATGCTATTAGGGTTTTAAAGCCTCTACCTAAGCACTGATACAAGAAATGTAAAGCTATTTGTAAAAGTATTTAGCCGCAGCATTCCTATTGTTGGATGTAGATTGCACATGTGTAGATAAACTATTAAAGCTTAAGGTAAAAGTGCTAACTAGAGAAGCTAAGAGACACTTAGATTGCCATTGTGTAGTGGGTGCCACAGAATGGTCGATTCTTACACACAAGAGCTTAACTTTATGGCTGAGAGGTCATGAACGTAGATGCTTATAGCAGTATTTGCACGGTGTTTAAGAGACTTTGTCCAAAGTTAGTGCCAAAGCCTTTATGGAGAGTTTCTGTAGCTAAATTAGTTAGGATGAATATTGGCGAATTAATTGGTTTAGGTTTAGAGATTGAAGTTATTGAGAAGCTGAAGAGCTTCTGGTCCTCGCTATCGAGAGATAGATGTGTTATTTGTGATTCAAAGGCTTCTGATATTGATGAGTTTTGGGATTACTATGTAGATGGTAATAGAGGTATAGCAAGGTTGGTGTCTCTAAGGAGTTTGTGTAGCTCTTGCCACTTAGCGAAACACATTGGCTATGCAAATGTTACTGGAAGGCTTGATGAGGCTTTGGAGCAGCTAGCTAAGGTTAATAATCTCACACCTTTAGATGTCGACATACTTCTAAATGAAGTTTACAGTATTTGGAGAATGCTAAACTCAATAACTACCTGGAGAATAGAGATAGCCAAAGGTGTTTTACCAGAAGATATTAGAGCGGATGTTGAGAATGCTTTAAACAGGCTCTTAGAGAAGAGGGGTAGAGGAAAAGGAAAGACACTTCTAGATTACAAAAGTAGATAAATGTAGAGTATTCTATGATTATTGAATTATGTAGTATTTGCCAAGGCTCTTCTCCTGGAGACGCATCTTAGCAAAATCTATCTAGCTATTGTATTTAGCAAAACCTCTGCAACTCTCTTCAAATATAACTTGAATAGATAGCTTCTTTTCTCTACAGTTTCAGCTGAATACCTTTGCTTAGCTCTCCTATTAACATATACACCACCTCTTGTGAATGCCCATGAAAACGTAAAGAATCTCCATGTCTTAGGCAGTGCATCTCCATAGCTTTTGCTACGGCTGTAAGCTTAGCTCCAAAAATGTGAAAGTTGCACTCTTTACAGAACTCTCTAGCAATTCTAATAGTCTCTACAACAATTTTATCGGATTTTGTTGTGCATAGATTCGCTAATCCGACCCTATACCTCTTATGAAGACCTTTACTAGTATACACCTCTAACGGTAATAAGATTGATTCAGGTACATCTTCATACCCCTGTGCTGGTAGTAACCACAGAACCTTCTTATCCTGCTCAATAATATAGAACACGTTCTCCAACGTTCTATCGATATTAGTATAGTTATCTACTCATAGACAATGCTGTCTTCTCCAAGCCTTGCTGCAATCACCTGGATAGTCAGATGCTGTAACCTCAAAGAATATCTAGTACCTGCTTCTAAGACTCTTTAACATGTCTATGGCTCTCCAAAACCTATTCCAGTGGTCATCATAATCAAACAATATATCTCCGCAAGGCTTCTTCCAGTAACGCTCAACACCAGCATCAAGAATGATACCTTTGAGGTGTTTAGTCCAAGGCTCTTGAGATACTCAATATGTTCAACTACCTTGTTTACATCATAAACATTTGTTAATATGTATAGCCATGGAACGTTAGCATTTGTTATTAAGACATTTCAATACTTAAAGTAACACCACGAAAAGTATTACCTTGTCTACAGGCTTATGATTGAAGGCGGTTTGAGAATTTCACATGCAATACATATTGTTAAGGCGTTTTAATCCTAAAGAAGTTGTTGAAATACCTGAAAACCACTTAGAGACTCCTAGACTTGTGTGCCTCAATAATAAAGGTTTTTGCAGATACTACGTAGGTGTAAAAGGTTCTCAGAAGCCTTGTGAATGGGCGTACTTCTCAACAGAAACTTTACAGTTGCTGCAAAGATACGCAGGTAGATCCATAAACAGAGGCGTTGTTACCAGATACGCAAAGAGGTATGAGCTTCTAGCACCTAAAATGATGAGGAAAGTGTCTTGGAGAATTCTGGTGCAAGCAATGCCACGTGAAGTGGCAAGGTTTATTCAGAGCAGGTTCGGAGAGCTGAAGATATCTGAAGCCAGGTACGAAGACCTTTTGAGCGAGGCAGACACCCACTACCCCAAGTACCTGGAGAAGCTACGCGAACTTGTCTATTCCTCACACATGCAAAAGAACGAGAACCAATATACTTCAAGTCAATGACTAGAATCAATGACTTCAGACATTGCATGGCTGATATTCATCACATGCAATGGTCAGGGCAATTCGTTGAGAAGGAGAAGAACGTGAGTCCGTAGCTATTTTCTATTGTTTGGTGCCGCGGCCGGGATTTGAACCCGGGTCACGGGCTCGAGAGGCCCGCATACTTGTCCGGGCTATACTACCGCGGCGCTGTATCAACATTTGTTGATAGTAACTTAAAAGTTTATTTTTTAGTTTAAAGTACATAAGGTTGTTTTGATGAGCAAAAAGAGTGTTGAGGCACTTGTTAGAGACATAGCATTGGAGCGTATGGAGATTTTGTTTAAGCTTGGAATCAAAGCTGTTGAGAGCGGGGATTATGAGTTAGCTAAGCGATATGGTGAGCTTATAAGAAGAATTTCCATGAGGACAAGAATTAAAATACCTAGAGATATTAAGAGATGGATTTGCAAGCACTGCCATACTATAATGGTTCCAGGCTTTAATGCTAGGATTAGGACACGTAGGGATGGAAAAGCTTTAAGAGTTGTTACAAAATGTCTCTCTTGTGGCTGGATTCACAGATATCAATTTGTGGTGAGGAAAGGGTATGGCGAAACTCAAGGGGGTTTTGGAGGAGTTGAGGAAGGAGAAAGTAGCAGGCAGAGCTGATGTGAATATAGGTAGGGCTGGACTTCATGAAGGTATTGTAAAGGAGATTGAGAGGAGGTTAAAGGAGCACAGAGCTGTGAAGATAAAGCTACTAAAGAGTGTGAGAAACATAATCCGTAATGAGGATATTAAGAGACTTGCTGAAAGTATTGGAGCTATAATAGCTGATGAAAGGGGATATACATATGTACTTATAAGCAGGAAGCCGAAAAGACATTAAAGTAAACCAGTTATTATAGTAAATGTGGCTTGAGGAAAATGGTTACAGTAAGAGATGTACCTGCAGAGATACTGATAGAAAAGACTGCAGAGTATCTCAAAAATAATGTATCTGTAGTTAAACCTCCAAACTGGGCTCTTTTCGCCAAAACAGGTCCACATAAAGAAAGAGTGCCAGATAACCCAGACTGGTGGTATTTCAGAGCAGCAGCCATGTTGAGGAAGCTGTACTTAGCTGAAGAACCTATAGGTATAGAAAAATTTAGAGTGATTTTTGGAGGTCTAAAGAGAAGAGGCTCTGCTCCCCCACATTTCAGAAAGTGTGGAGGTTCAAGTATTAGAAAGATATTGCAACAATTAGAAAAAGCTGGACTTGTGAAGAAGGTCGATAGAGGCAGGGTTATAAGTGACGAGGGTAAGAGGCTTTTAGACAGAATAGCTTTTGAGGTATTCAAAGAGCTTTTAAGAACTAGACCAGAACTCACTAAATATGCGCCTAAATCATTAGTGTCAGCATCAAGCTAATTAGCCTCTATCTGAATAAACTACATGAGGCATAAAACTGCATCTATTTGAGGTAAATGGACTATGGTTGGTGGAGAGATGTATTACGAAGGTGAAGATGAGGTAGAGGCATTACTTGAGAGAAGATATAGGGAGATGCTGGCTAGGAGTAGAGAGGCTGAGTTAAGGAGAAAACAGGCTGAGGAAGAAGCGAGGAGGCGAGAAATACTTAGAGCTATCCTGACTCCAGAAGCAAGAGAAAGATTGTCAAATATTAAGCTTGTAAGGCCAGAGATAGCTAAGGCTGTAGAGGATAGGCTAATAGCATTAGCACTTCAAGGCAGAATAACTCAGCCATTAACAGATGAAGAGTTGAAGAATATCTTAACAGAGATTTATGAGAGGACTAGGAGAGATTTTAGGATAAATATTCGTGAAAAATAAGAATTATGTGTACTAGGGGCTGGAAATGGCTAAGAGCAAACCTTTGGCTAAAAAGCTTAGACTTGCAAATAGAGAAAAATCGAATCAGCCTATACCCGTATGGGTAACTGTGAAAACTATTAGAAAGGTTATGAGAGGCTTTAGGTTGAGGAATTGGCGTAGATCAAAGTTAGGTGATGTATAGGTGATATGATTATGCCTCAAGAGAAGTCTGAAGGCATCTTAGTTATACCGCTTAGGTACATATATAGAGCTGGGAGTAGAAGAGATAGGGGAAAGAGGGCTGTGCATTACATTAGAAAACTGCTAGTAAGGCATTTAGGAGGCAAAGTCCTTTTAGATCCAGCAATCAGCAGTTATATATATTGCAGAAAAATTGAAAAACCGCCACGAAGAGTTGCTGTAAGATTCATTAAGATAGATAGTGGGGTTTATAAAGCAACTCTCGCTGTTGAGGTGAAGAGGTAGAATAATGGTTGTTATTGAGAGACTAGGTTTTAAAGGTAATCCAAATATAGGGATATATGCTTTTGCAACCGATAGATATGCAGTGGTTTCTTATGATGCAGATGATAAGTTTTGCAGATCTGTCGCAAGGGTTCTTCAAGTACCTGTAGTGAAACTATCCATTGGGGATACAGGGCTCATAGGAGTGTTTTTAATTGGGAATAACAATGGACTGCTGTTACCAAGCATTGTTAAAGAATATGAGGTTTTAGAATTGAAGAAAAGTGTTGATACGAATATAGCTATAGCTAAGAGCAGATTTACAGCATTGGGAAATATTTGCTTGGTTAACGATAGAGCAGCACTGCTTCATCCAGAAGCTTACGGAGAGCTAAAACAAGTAGTATTGGATGTGTTAGGAGTTGAAGTTGTGGAGAAAGGTGTGATAGCAGGGTTTTCAACTGTAGGGTCTATAGCCTTTGTAAATAGTGTTGCAGGCATGGTACACCCTGAAGCCAGTGATAGTGAAGTAGAATTTTTGACAAATTTATTCAATGTGCCATTTGACGTGGGGACTGTGAATTTTGGAGTTGGGTTTATAAAGTCTGGCCTTGTTGGAAATTCTAGAGGCATACTAGTTGGAGATAGAACAACTGGTCCTGAAATTTTGAGAATAAGTAAGTTATTTGGGGTTGCAGGTCATGGTAGAGGTAAAGACATTTAGAATTGAAGGCTTGATGCTAATATCGGTGGATAGATTACCGAGGTGGCAGAAGTTCACAATTGAGGTGAGGGCTCTAAATAAAGATCATGCACTTGATCTCGCATTCTCTTTATTAGGTAGCAGACATAAAGTGAAAAGAGAAAATATAAAGGTTGTTAAAGTAAAGGAGATATCCCCAGAAGAGGCTCTGGATAGGCGCATTAAAGATTTGGCTTCATTGACAAGAATGGTGATTTGATGTCCTCTGAAAAAACAAGGTTGGAAGAGGCAATACAGCAACTTCTTGCACAGTTAGATGAGCTTCGTGAAGCTATTAGAGTAGTTCAAGCAAGGTCGCTAGCACTATCTTCTGAAATCCAAGAGATTAGAATGGCCTACGAAACGCTAAGCAATATCCAAAAGCTTGCGCATCGTGAGGTTCTAGCCTCACTCGATAGAAATGGTTATGTGTTTACAAAAGCGCAGCTACTGGTAACAGATGAAGCTATTGTGAGAATTGGGAAAGAATACTATGCAGCGCTACCCATAGATAAAGCAAAGAGTATTCTCACGGATTATGAAAAAGATCTTACAGAAGAACTTAGGGAAACAGAATCTGAGTTGAGAAAGCTCACAGAACTATATAACCAAGTCCAGAAAAGGATCCAGGAATATGCAACCTCGTTACAAAGGTTAGAAGAAGGTTTGAAGAGCAGTAGATAGGTTACAATAATTGTTTGCAAGGATAAAGAAAATTTTTCAAGACTTTGCAAATAATCTTCAAAGTGCAATTCTCTATAGAACCTTAGATGAGAAAGACATTGAAAACTATAGCAACGAAATGTTTATGAGGCTTGTAGAAGCAGATGTAGCTTACGAAGTTGCAGAGAAGATTATAGAAAACATTAGGCAACGATTAATAGGACTTAAGATAAGGAGAGGAGACGATGTTGAAAAACATGTTGAAGAAGTTGTAGAGAAGTCTATAGCAAGTGTGCTTTCAGCTGTGGGAAGTTTTAACCTAGCTAACTTTGTTAAATCTATACTAGCTAGAGAAAGCCCAGCTAAACTCATGTTCATGGGAGTTAATGGTGTTGGCAAGACTACAACAATTGCAAAGATTGCTTATAAACTTAGAGCCGAGGGATTCAAACCCGTGGTTATCGCTGCTGATACCTTCAGAGCTGGAGCTCAAGAGCAGTTAAAGAAGCACGTCGAAAGAATTTCCATAGCTTTTTTTGGTGGAAGGTATGGTTCTGATCCAGCAGCTACAGCCCTAGATGGTGTTGTATATGCTCAGAGAAATAATTTCGATGTTGCCTTAATAGATACTGCGGGTAGGATGCATATTGATGCGGACCTCATGAATGAGCTTAGGAAGGTAACCAGGGTTGTAAAACCCCACATAAAGCTTTTGGTGTTAGACGCTTTAACAGGTAATGATGCTTTAGAGCAGCTCAAAAAGTTTGAAGAAGCTGTTGGTGTTGATGTGGTCATCTTAACGAAGATAGATGCTGATGCTAATGGGGGTGCAGCCTTATCTGTTATAATGGGGGTAGGCAAACCCATCGCATATTTAGGTATAGGCCAACGTTATGAAGATCTTGTAGAGTATGATCCCGGCATAATACTTAAAATGCTTTTTAAATAGAGTTTCTGTTTTGAGAGCTCTTTAGAAGGGGTAGACTTGAGTGTCCAAAGTACTTAAAGAGGCATTCAAAAACATGACAAAGGTTTTAGAATTAGCTGAAAAGCCTGAAGGTGATGAGTTTAAGCAAATGATGAAGATGACATTGATAGGATTTGTGATAGTAGGCATCATAGCTTTTGCCATAGCCACAGGGCTATACTATCTAATGAGTTTCCTAGGTATTGCAACGCTTTCCTAGGGGTTAAGCAAATGTGGGGTTCTGACGAGGTTAAGATTAACGAAGAGAGGCAATCACGTAAAGAAGGAAATGAAGAGGCATTAAAGCAAGCAAACTTCTTTGCTGTGCGCACAACAGCAGGCCAGGAACTAAATGTCCTTCTAATGCTTGAAGTAAGGGTTAGGACGGCAAATCTACCAATTCACTCCATTTTCTCTCTTCCTGATCTAAAGGGATACATAGTAGTTGAGGCATCGGGTTTGCACGTAGTTTACGAGGCTATAAGAGGCTTGAAACACATTAAAGGCAAAGCTTCAGGTACTATTAAGTGGGGAGACATAGAATCTCTGTTAAAGCCCAAGTCTTTAATAGAATTGCTTAAAGAAGGGGAAGAAGTTGAGATAATAGCAGGGCCTTTTAGAGGTATGAAAGCTAGAGTTGTGGCAGTTGATAAAGTTAAAAACGAGGTCTCTTTAAGTGTTTTAGAAGCAAGTTACCCACTTACAATAACAATCCCTGTAGATTATATTAAACAGGCTAAGAAGGGTGAGTAGATGACATGGCACGATTGAAGGTGGTTAAGATGCAGGTAGAAGGGGGTAAAGCCTCCAATGCCCCACCACTAGGCCCTGCATTAGCTGATGCAGGATTGAATGTAGCAGAAGTAGTTGATAAAATAAATAAAATGACGGAGCCCTACAAGGGGCACACTGTAACAATTAAGATCGCTATTGATTTGGATACAAAGGAGTATAACATATCTCTAGAACTTCCTACAACAACAAGCCTACTACTTAGCTTGGCAGGGGTCTCAGAGCCTTCTGGAGACCCAGCACATAAAAAAGTTGGGAACTTGGGTCTTGAAGATGTGATAAGGGTTGCACTTCTCAAAAAACCAGAGCTCAATGCAAAAAGCTTGAAAGCCGCTATTAAAACAATTCTAGGAGCAGCAAGAAGTATAGGTCTTAGTGTAGAAGGTAAGGATCCTAAGGAAGTGATGGGAGAGCTTAACAAAGGTTTATATGACGATGTGTTGAGAAAATATGAAGAAGAGTGGCTTAAGAGGTGAGCATTGTGAGCTTTAAAACGTCTGAGTTTGTAGAATCTTTGAAGAAATCTATAGAGCTAGCATTACAAGCCAAGAAACCATGGAAATTCACTCAATCTGTAGAGCTAATAGTGACTTTTAGAGGCATTGATGTTAAGAAGCAGTTAGAGTTTAGATTTAGAGATGTGGTAATGCTGCCAAGAGGCCTTGGAAAGGGGTTAAGTATATGTGTGGTAACTGATGATACGATGGTGCAGGAAGCTCTGAAAGCAGGAGCCTCGGTGGCAATATCCAAAAGTGAGCTATCTAAAATAGATAAGAAGTCGGCAAAGAAGATCGCTGACAAGTGTGAGTGGATCTTAGTTAAGTCAGATCTTATGGGTATGGCGGGCAGGGTCTTGGGACCTGCACTCGGTCCCAGAGGCAAAGCCCCAATACCTTTTCCACCAAATGCCGATATTACTCAGATGATCGCGCGGTACAAAAATGCTGTAAAACTTTACTCGAAAGAGCAGCCGTGGGTTGGATGCAAAATTGGTGTAGAGACTATGACTTTAGAGGATCTTGTAGATAATGCTTTGGCTGTGTTGAGCTATATTGAGGAAAAGATTAAAAGATCTTTATTGGAGGTAGCAAAAATCTATGTGAAAACTACAAGTAGTCCAACTGTAGAAGTTATGTAAAGGTGTAGTGTGATGAGGCCTAAGTTATTGCGGGAGTTGAATAGGCTTGCTAAGAGTTATTTGAGTGAGAAGGAAGGGGAGGAGAGGGTTAGAAGGGCTATAGAGGGGAAGAGAAAGGTTATTGAAGAAGCTAAAGAGATGCTTTCATCTTATAGAACTGTTATGCTTATTGATGCTTCAAATCTTCCATCAAGTTACATTGCCATGCTTAGGAAAAGTATTGTAGGAATAGGGGCTGTAAGGCTCTTCAAAAACAATCTACTTAGGCTAGCCATGAAGGAGCTCGGCATGAAGAATGTGGATGAATTTTCAAAGTATTTACAAGGTACAAATATAGTGGTGTTCATAAATGCAAACCCATTTGAAGCGAAAATGCTTTTGGACAAGATAAGGGTTTCGTGGAGGGTTAAGCCAGGTGACAAAGTAGAGCATGAAATTGTTGTATCACCAATGAAAACTGATGTAAAGCCTGGACCCATGATGAGCCTGTTCGGCAAGTTAAAGGTGCCTATACAAGTGCGAGATGGTGTTATATGGATTGCTAAAGAGGCTACAATAGCAAGACCGGGTGATGTAGTAACTCCAGAGTTGGCATCACTATTCGATAGGCTAGGTGTTGAACCAAAGATTCTCAAGCCAGTAATTAAGGTGGCCTATGAGGGTGGCGTTGTTATACCTGGTAATGATCTTGTGCTAGATCTTAACAGCTACAGAAATGAGTTTGCAGAGGCAATATTAAATGCAGTAAATGTTGCCTCAGAACTAGTTATACCAGAATTACCCGTTGTAAGATCATCTCTATTAAAAGCATATACAAGAGCAATAAAGCTAGCAGCAGAAGCTGGTATACTTACAAAAGAGACCTCAACCATGGTGTTAATGTCAGCAGTTTCAAAAGCATACACACTTGCATTGGTGCTCGCTACCAAGTCTCCAGAGGTAGCGCAATATCTACAAATAGCAATGCCCACAACTTCTGCTCAGCAACAGCAGGCAGCTCCAAAGACTGAGGAGAAGAGGGAAGAGGAGAAAAAGGAGGGAGCTTCAGAAGAGCAGCTAGCTGAAGGACTTGCAGCATTATTTGGATGAAGCTACACTTCTCTTAATTTATAGGTATTGGACATCATAGTTAACATAATAAATCGCATTTAGCTTAATTATTTTGAGGAACTAAACCTCTATATTTGCATGTTTTCTCCTCAGATCTTCTTCATCTTTGCCCAGTTTTTGCATGAGTTCAGCTATAACTGCATCTAAGAAGACCATTGTGCAATCTTCAAAGAGTGTGCCCAAGGGAGCTAGAGGTTCATGAATCCCTAGAACTTGTCTAGCAAAATAATCTTCGACTGTGCTTATCTTGGTTCTCCCTGGAACTTCAACAATGATATCAGCCATTTTGGCTAGTGGTGAGTCTATATAGGAGGTTATGGCTATAACTATGGCTCCAACAGTTTTAGCAGCTTCTGTAGCAGCTACAATGAGTGCTGTTCTCCCGGAGCCTGATATCGCTACTACAATATCGCCTTGCTGAATAGGCGATACTATTGTATCCCCAAGGACATAGACATCGTAGCCCAGGTGCTTCAATCTCATAGCAAAAGCTCTGCCCACAAGGCCACTTCTACCAGCACCCATAATCAATACTCTCTTACCACTTCTATAGGCTTGCACCAAAACGTTAATCAATGCTTCTACCTGAGAACGCTTAAGCACAGCTAAAGAACTTGAAATAAAGTTTGCAATCTGTAGATACGCTCTATAAAAAGTTGGCAGAGATTCAACAAACTCAGGGCTACTCAGAGAACCACACCTCAAGAATAGTTTGCAGAGGAAAAAGTAAATAAATATATCTAACGTCGATATTACCACAGTTTGGCGAAAAACTCAAAAATCCCAGCAACAATAAGGATTACTGGTAAGCCGCCGTAGCTCAGCCCGGTAGAGCGCCGGCCTTGTAAGCCGGTGGTCGCGGGTTCAAATCCCGCCGGCGGCTCCAAACAATTGAACAGTGAAGAAAACCATTTTATATTTCTTTTCAACAAACTGATCTCACATTGCATGTGATGAATATCAGACATGCAATAATAAAACTCGTTGATTCTGTTCATTGGTCTGAAATATATCACTCACAAGGCTTTTGCATGTGAGAAGAGTAGACAAATTGCACTAGCCTTTCAGGGTACTTGGAGTAATGCTTGTCGTCCTCGCTCAAAAGGTCTTCATACCTAGCTTCAGAGATCTTTAGCTCTTCAAACTTTGGATATATGAACCTCACTACTTCCCTTAATATCACTTGTATCATTATTCTTCAGGCATCACTATACATTGTTTTAGGCTGTGACAGAGCTGACGATAAGTTTAGATAGTTGTAAACAGCTGTAGATACCTGACTCTATAGAATAATGTTTAAACAGCTCTACACACCACCATAAGCTCTCGGATGACCCACACTGTGGCGACCTAGAAACTCAGATGAAAGCCTCATGGTGTTGGGCTCGACAGGCATCCATGAAGCGTAGATGAAGCTTGTGAACCCCCCGTAAAGGTGCAGCTTCACAAATATGTTTAAATGGTTACAGCTATTCACAAGTATCGAAAGTGGGGAAATGCTTTCATCTAAGTTCTGTTATTGTTACTTAGTAACAATCTATGTAGTGGCTTTAAGTTATGTGGGTTCTGTATATATGGGTATGTGTATTGGTGAATAATAGCTAAGGATTATTTATAATTCAAGGTTATTGGTGTTTGAATTTGTTTGAGTTTTAAATTCTGGTCGTTGTAGTGTTACACTGGGCTTTAGTATGCTGATTGTGGCGTTAGATCCCCCGCAAAATGTTGATGTTTTGGAGTGGATTGAATATAGGTATAACTTGCTTAAACCATATGTTCAGGGCTTCAAGATAGGATTGCCAGCGATTTTGGATGTGGGTTTACAATCTATAGGCAAGATATTTCAGGGTTATGCAGGGCTTTTGATAGCGGATTTGAAGTTGGCTGATATAGGAGATGTGATGAGCTTTTCAGCTGAGCGTGCACAATTGCATGGTTTTAATGCTGTCATAGCACATGCTTTTGTGGGGTATGAGGGGGCTTTGGACAAATTGGGTAAGCTTTGTAAAGAAAAAGGATTGAAATTAATATTGGTTATCTCTATGTCGCATAAAGGTTCTCAGGAATACATTGATAGGCATGTTGAGGAATTCGTAGATCTTGCCAAGAAGATTGATGCATGGGGGCTTGTGGCACCAGCCACTAGACTCAACGTTTTAAAGAAGATTAGAACGCTTATTGGCAAAGATGTAAAGATATTGGCCCCTGGTGTAGGAGTACAAGGGGCTGAACCAGGAATAGCCATATGCAGTGGAGCTGATTATGAAATTATTGGCAGGGCTATAACATATACAGAAAATGTTTTAGAAAGTGCTTTTAAGGTGATAGAGCAACAGAGAAACAGGGTTGCAAGATGTCGTGGCTTGCTGTAGAGCTCTATAAACATGGTATGGTAAAGATAGGAAGCTTTAAGCTTACATCAGGTCTTGAAAGCCCATATTACATTGATCTTAGGCAATTGTATAGCTATCCAGAGCTAAGGAATAGAGTTGTAGAGGAACTTATAAAAAGGTTTGAGGTTATTACACGTTGTGATGTAGTTGTGGGTATCGCTACAAGTGGACTAGTGTTAGCAACTCTTATAGCTGTAAGACTAAATAAACCACTGTCATATGTTAGAATTGAACGAAAAGAACATGGGACGAGGTCCCTAGTTGAGGGAAATGTTTCAGAAAAAGCTGTTGTTATAGTAGATGATGTTGCAACAACTGGAGGATCGCTAGAACATGCTGCAATAGCTTTGAAAAGCTCTAGAGCAATTCCTCTAGCAGCTGTGACAGTTGTTGATAGAGAGCAGGGAGCGAGGCAAAGACTTAAGAGTATTGGAATAGAGCTACATAGTCTCATTACATCGAGAGAAATATTTGAATCTCTGCATTCTGCTAAGCTCATCACCACTGAAGAGTATGAGAAGATCATGAACTACATAAATGGAATAAGAACAGAAAGTAATAGAGAGTAAAATGAAGTTATTTTGGGTATTAATGAAAGCCAGAGAGCTTATAATTCGTTTCAAATCAATGTTTATGGCGGGTTTCAGTGAAAGAAACCACGTTTTATCACCATGACGTACTGTCAATGCTTGATTTCAGAAGAGAAGATCTAGAACTGTTATTCAACTATACAGAGGAAATGCATAAGTACACTAATACAAAGCTAAGTTTGCTCCTAGGCAAGGTAGTTTCCCTAGCATTCTTCGAACCATCAACTAGAACTAGGCTTAGCTTTGAAGTTGCAGCAAAAAGGCTTGGAGCAGACGTGATTTCTATTACAGGTGAGGAAAGCCTTAGCATAAGTAAGGGAGAGAGCTTAGCTGATACCATCAGGATGCTAGATACATACTCAGATCTAATAGTGATTAGGCATAGATATGAAGGTGCTGCAAGGTATGCAGCTGAAATAGCTGAGCACCCTGTGATAAACGCTGGTGATGGTAAGCAGCATCACCCAACACAAGCAATGATAGATCTCTACACTATTAAGAAGCTATTTGGTACAATAGATGGTCTTAGCTATGGTGTTCTTGGGGATCTGCGCTATGGCAGAGCCTCAACATCTTTCATATATGGGCTAACACTGTTTAAGCCGAAGAAACTCTACTTAATATCTCCAGAAAGTCTGAGGGTGAGGGAAGAGGTGTTACAGGTTTTGAAGGAACGTGGAATAGTTTTTGAGGAGAAGAGAAGCCTAGGCGAGGTCATAGGAGAGCTCGATGTTCTTTACGTAATTAGGATACAAAAGGAGAGAATACCAGATCCAATGGAATACGAGAAAGTCAGGGGTTCCTACAAAGTTACTCTAGACTTGTTAAAATATGCTAAAAAGGAGTTGAGAATATTGCATCCCTTGCCAAAGGTTGATGAAATCGATGAGAGAATAGATAACACGCCCTATGCTGCATACTTTATTCAAGCAAAGTATGGTGTATCTGTACGCATGGCACTACTAGCTCTGGTTTTGGGTGCTGAACCTTGAGTGAAGAGCCAACGCTCGTTGTCTCGAAGATTAGAAGTGGCACAGTAATAGACCATATACCAGCAGGTAAAGCTCTAGACATAATTAGTGTTCTTGGCATTGCTGGGAAAGAGGGGCTGAGGATAGCCATACTTATGAATGTTGAAAGTAAGAAACTTGGGAAGAAGGATATAATAAAGATTGAAGGGAGAAGACTTTCACCAGAAGACGTGAGTGCCATAGCGCTCATAGCCCCCACTGCAACAATAAACATAATTGAGGATTTTGCAGTTGTAGAGAAATATAAGGTAATGGTACCCAACATAGTTATGGATGTTTTGGTGTGCCCCAATCCTACATGCATTTCTAATAAGAAGGGTGAGGCTATTAGAACAAGGTTTAGGCTTACATCAAGAGATCCGCTAAAGCTGCAGTGCGAGTACTGTGGCACCATAATCTCAGGTGATGAGGTGGTGAGGCTTGTTATTAGAAAAAGATGAAAATAAAATACCAAGATTTTCCTTTAGACCATTTAAAATCATTGAAAATATACAGATAGCATCCAATACATTCCTATTGGTCGTGGAATCTGCAAACTCCTTAGACCATTTCAGTGCTAAACCATTCAACTTCTTTAATATATGGGTACCAAGGGTAGATGAAATACCACTTAGTATTGCATATCAGAATGGAAAGAGGTTGTTTTTTCTATATAAGCTAAGAGGTCTAGGTACAAAAACGCTGGCCCAACAAAAGGTAGGGAGCTTTATAGGCATCAAAGGTCCTTTAGGCAGAGGATTCGAGCCTAAAAGGGGTGAAAAGTGGCTCATTGTAGCAGGAGGTATAGGAATAGCGCCAATACCCATGTTAATCAAGAGAGCCCTTGAACTTGATGCAAAGCTCGATATTTTTTGGGGTGTGAGGGTAAGCACAGAGTTCTTTGATATTGCAAAGATTTTTGGTCTTCCAAGCAAAGCTTGGAGTATTGTAAGAGTATCAGAGGATTGCATGGCGGATTTTTGTGGCCTAGTAATAGACGCTATTAGGAGTGTTAATGTAGATAAATATGATGGTATTATAGCAATAGGTCCTCAAGAAATGCTGAAGACGTTTTGCAAGCAATATGGCGAAGGCAGGGAAAATACTTATGTATCTCTTGAGACTATAGTCAAGTGCGGAATGGGGATTTGTGGCTCATGCTATATAAGGGAGTCTGAAAAGCTCTTGTGCGTAGATGGCCCTGTATTTAGATGTAGTGAGGTGGCAAAGCAGCTTGAGGGTGCTTCTGCTTAATGCATTTTTCAATGGTAGGAAAGAACCTCTTACAGTAGTTGTAAATGAACATGGTTTTGTCTCAAAGGTTAAGGTAGGCATATACAAAGATTTGTGTAGAGATGCTGAGTGCGTTGATCTTACAGCTTATGGCTTAGCAGTACCAGGATTCATAGATTTGCATGCACATTTACGCGGACTCGATTTATCTTATAAGGAAGATGAGATAAGTGGATCAAAAGCAGCAGCTAGAGGTGGGTACACAGCCATAATTGATATGCCTAATACTATTCCGAGAATAGACCATGTAAAGGCTTTGGAGCTAAAGCTAGAGAGACTATCGAAAGGATGCTTTGTAGATTTTGGTGTTTCTGTAACACCTCCACAAAGTGGAGATATAGAGGAACTGAGGAAATTGATTGAGAGACCCGAGGTTATGGTTATTGGCGAGATATTTCCTGAAGATCTACACCTACTACAGGTAGTTATAAAAGCAGTTGAAGTGACGAAGGTTCGAAAGGTTGTAATGATACATCCAGAATCTGTTGAGTTTGTTGACGAATGTGAAAAAGGATTACGATGGATCTGCAGACCTTTAGAGGCTGAGGTAAGTGCGATAAGCTTTGTTAATAAGGTTGTTGAACAATATGGGGGTTCTAGGCTAAAGATACATGTAACCCATGTTACAAATCCTATGTCACTTATCTATGCAAAGCATTTTGGATTTACTGTAGATACTGCTCCACATTACATATATCTCTCTTCTGATGATGAATTTGAAAAAGGATGCATAGCAAAGGTGAATCCTCCTCTTAGGCATAGTACTACAAGAGATGCTATGCAATACTATATAAAATACCTCGATGCTGTGGCAACGGATCATGCTCCACATTCTATTGCTGAAAAACAGGTGCAGTTCTCAAAATGCCCTTCAGGTATATCGTCCATCGAAATAGCCTCCTCTCTTGTGCTAAACCTAGTTTCAAAAGGTGTAATTGAATTGCAGGACGCTATAAGGCTCCTTTCAATAGGTCCTGCAAAAATCTTGGAAATAGGTGAGAAATGGGGGTGCTTCAAACCCAAGTGCATAGCTAGCTACACTGTTATAAATCTTGATAAAGAGTTTACTATAGACTCCTCAAAATTCTATTCCAAGGCACAGTTTACACCTTATGAAGGTATGAAGATTAGGGGGGTTGTTGAAGCAACTATAGTGAGAGGTACATTAGCTCAGCTCGATGGTGAGATCATGACTGCAAAACCTCTGGGAAAACCCCTTGGGGATCTAATATGGCACTAAATAGACTCGCCCTTATGACATCCTTAGCTGGTATAGAGCTTAGGCATCCACTTATGAATGCAAGCGGGTTCTTAGGCTACACTAGAGAGCATGTGCACAGGCTTGCAGGTTATGGGCTATCAGCCATTGTTACAAAGACTATTACACCTTATGCTAAGGAAGGCTATGAGCCGCCAATAATAGTAGCCTTGCGTAATGGTGGTCTACTAAACGCTGTTGGTCTTGAAAATCCTGGCAAGAAATGCATAGCAGAGCTCGTAGAGGAGGCTAGGAAGATCAATGTGCCGTTGATTATCAGCGTTGGTGGTAGGAATGAAGAGGAGTTTGTGGAAGTTGCTATAGAAGCTGAGGAGAATAGTGCAACAGCAATAGAGCTGAATTTAAGTTGCCCACATACAAAAGGCTATGGACTTGAAATAGGTTCAGATCCCAATAACGTGTTTAGTGTTGTGAAAGCCGTTGCCTCAGTTACGAGAATACCGGTAATAGCTAAGCTGGGTCTTTCAGACAGAGTTGTGGAGTCTGCTGGAAAAGCTTTGGAGGCTGGTGCAAAGGGATTAACTTTGATAAACACTGTTAAGGCTATGGCAATAGATGTGCATACCTTAAAGCCTATTTTAACAAATATTTTCGGTGGTTTATCCGGACCTCCAATACATCCCATAGCTGTGAGGGTAGTGTATGAAGTGTTTAAGGAATATAGATCAGAGATAATTGGATGTGGTGGGGTATCCTCATGGATTGATGCAGCAGAGTTCATAGCAGCAGGTGCAAAAGCCGTACAAGTAGGTACGGCACTAGCTTTGGCAAATAATCCGCAAGATCTTGTAAGTAACATTTTGCAGGGATTGCAGCACTGGCTTGAGCTACACGGTTATAAGGTTGTTGAGGAAGCTGTGGGGTCTGCACATAGAGTGTGAATCTTTATGGTAGAGAACAGTACGATAGTCAGAATTCAATGTAGAGACAGAGAAAACTGGATAAAGCTAATTAAAAAAGGCATGGTCAACGCTATAGACTTGTGTTTAGAGCTATATGAAGAAGATGAAATTAGGGAATTGAACAATGTATTGAAACATTCTAACAAGTTTCTACTAGTCCATGCCACACCCATTATTAGTGTAGTACTTCTACTCCTAGGGCGCGTAACAACACTTTTTCAGGAAATCTATAACATTGAAACAGAACTTACTTTAAATGACAAGGCAAGCTCCATAATAAAAAACTTTTCAATAAATCAAGATAGTGACATAGAAATTATTACAAAAATATTGAGTAAAGCAGTAAGCACTACACTTAAAAATACCTCCGTAAATGTTATCGTCAAGCATCATAAAGAAAACATCGTAGCTGTTAGAGCAAATGGAATAACATATAGTGGTAAAAAAAGACTGTATAATCTCGTGGCTAACCTAATTACCGAATACAATCATATACAAACATTTTCAAACATATTAATTGAATTGTTAGAGCATACCACAACTATTTTAAGAGGATTTCTAACACCACTCAATTTAGGAAAAGTTGAAGGATTATATACAATAATTATGGCAAAAATGTTTGAGAAATCATTAATAGAGATAGGAGAAATGACATGGAAAACTATTTAAAAATAAAATCTTATTATCGCTATAATCTTCATACACATTAAATCTGACCTCCTCCCCGCCCTGAAGTACGGGGGTTCCCTTTGAGCAGCTCACACGTTCCCCTCATCTATTTGGGGCTACATCTGTCATCTGAGGGGCATTCAGGGGGTCAGAGCTCCCCACATCTCTATGTGGTTGTCAACCCCGCATCCATGTGCTTAGGGGCAATCAAAGCAACTAAAACGAGAAACACGCCTTATAAACCTCTCTATCCATCCCCACCTTAAAAAGCGAGGCTTTCAGTTGTAAAGGTTTGTGAGAAAATAATGACATAAGTCTTATTGATTATGTAATATATCTTTCTCATGCTCATCTCTAGCCTCAGGATGTAGAGGCTTAGGCAAAAGTGATGATAATTGTTCCTAAATGCTTTATGTGGATAGAGTGTGACAGTTGATAAATGTTGAACTTCCTAAGCCAAGTTATGTTATTGTTATATCAACTACTTTTACCTTTCCAGTAAGGACACGTTGCACATATCTCTGGGTGTTTATCTACCCTCACTCTCCAAACACCATCTACATTAATTGTGTATAGTGTAGGTATTTGTATATCAAATTTTAATAACTTGCAAAGACCTGTTGTGATATCATAATATTGGCACTTAATGGTTTTTTCTTTGCCCATTAACATAATGTTTGCTAGGATTGCTGCAATGTCAGCCAGGTAGTCTTCTCTATCTCTTCTCTTGATGACTGATTTAATGTCTTTAATAATGCTTGGTATAGATGCTGTCCTTCGCTTGACAGGCTTGATGCTAACTTGTATTATTCTTTGTAGAATGTTTTCCTTCAGCACTTTCCTTCTCACTATATTATGACTTTGTACACAGATATTCTAAAACTTTTAGGCTTTACACTTACTAATTCATTGCATCAATCATGAAATGTATATAATTTACTTTATACACTATATTTTACGGGTTGCAACTTGAGTTATACGAATAAAAATGTTGAAGATTATCTGAAGGCTATTTATAAGCTTGAAGAGGTTTTAGGTCTTGCTAAGACAGGCGACATTGCAAAAGAACTTGGTGTCACTGCTGCAACAGTATCGAAGACTTTGAAGCGTTTAGAAGTGAGTAGGCTTATTGAGCGACTACCCTATGAAGGTGTAAAACTAAGTTCGAAAGGTAAGACCATGGCTATTACCATAATTAAGAAACATAGACTTGCTGAGTATTTTCTACATTACTATCTCAAATTTGATTTAATTAAAGCACACATCTATGCCCATATGCTTGAACACATGCCTGAAGATTTCTTTGATAAACTATGGATTTTCATGAATAAGCCTAGTAGGTGCCCACATGGAAATATCATACCAGGGTTACCTGAATACCGTGAAGAAGATTTGCGAGAGACAACAAATGATAATCCATTACCTAAGCTTAGAGAGGGTGCCTGGGTAAAGATAACTAGAATACTGTGCTCATTTCAACATAAATTAATTGAACAGCTGATTAAAGCAGATATTACAGTGGGTAGCATAGTCTATATAGAGAAAATAGGTGATTACAGTATAGCAATAAGAAGCTCTAGCAACGGCACTGCCTTAGAAATACCTATGTATCAAGCCAATTTCATTAGAGGCATAGTATTAAATGAAAAATAGCTAACAACAACCATCACGCTCTAATTTAAGACATGATTCTCTCAGCGCTTTGGCCCCACATCATCAGGTATCAGTATTTAGCATGCTCATCACAAGTAATTCAATAGCCAAGCAAGTATATAACAGATATTGCATCACCTATGTAGATCCCACAATATTTCAAACACATCTCATATACATGTACTTTAATCTTTATATCGGAATTCACATGTATAATGCGGTGCATGATCCCAGGACTTATGTTGAACATTAATTACTATGTAACAGCTCTTAGTAGATTTCTGCCAAAGAAAGAATTTAAATCTTTTGATAAAAGCAAGATCAATATTGATATATTACCTAAATTTAAGTCACGATTACTATTTACCATATCTACTTGGCACTGCTTCATACACTTCTTTCTCCAATTTCTATCCAAAGACAAAGTACTTATATAGATGCAATGTTTCAACACAATATTAGTGCCCAGCAATAACTTTAATTCTTATTTAGCTTAGAAACGCTTTTGTAGTTAGTGCATGTTTTCTATAGTGGTGCATTAATAATGTTGGGCACAGTTGTAATACAGGGTATTGGTAGGAGTAGTTACATGATCATTAAAGTGAAAAAGCTAATTACGTTAAAGAGGTCAGAGTTTCAAGAAATTGTAATAGCGGAGTGCGAAGACTTCGGCAAAGCCCTGATTCTCGATGGCTATGTCCAGAGTACTGTTCGTGATGAATTTATATATCATGAAAGCTTAGTTCACCCAGCAATGATGCTACATCCAAATCCGAGAAGGGTTTTGATAATTGGTGGTGGCGAAGGTGCTACGCTTAGAGAGGTTTTAAAGCATGATACTGTTGAGGAAGCTATTATGGTGGATATAGACAAAGAGGTTGTCGAACTATCTAAAGAGTTTTTGCCTGAAATGCACCAAGGGTCTTTCTTCGACAGGAGGGCAAGGGTCATTATTGATGATGGTAAGAAATTTGTAGAGAGAGAGCTTGTAAGTGGATCGAAATTCGATGTAGTAATAATGGATTTAACAGATCCCTATTCAAGTAAAATTGCAAAAGAGCTTTACAGCAAACAATTCTTTGAGGAAATATCAAGCATCTTGAATACTGATGGTGTTGTTGTAACACAAGCAGGGTCAAAATATTTCTATAGCGAGGTATATGAATCTGTTGTTAATGCTATAAAACAAGTATTTAAACATGTTATAGAATACCAGGTGTGGATCCCATCCTTTGGCTATTCATGTAATTTCATCATAGGATCCAAAGTATATGATCCTTCATTGATTACAATTGATTATTCAAATGAGAGATTGAAGGCAAGAAATGTAAAGACAAGGTTCATAGATGGAAAAAAGATTTCAGCAATGTTGTTAATGGGCACATACTAGATGTGTTTTCCATGCCTCAAAACCTTTAAAGCCATGTATACAACAGCAGCTGTTTCAATAGAAACTATTGTTATTATCGCAATGAGCAGCCAAGAAAAGGTGTTGCTAAAGTTACCAGGTGGCTGAGGTTGTATAGGGCTTTGTATATATGCATGCACAGTGGCATTTTTTATTATACCACAAAAATCTGCTCCAAGATAAGGTCGAATCATATAGTTTGAGATATTGCACATCCACTTCTTGTAATAATCTATATTATGAGAAGTGTTTATGTTGTATATACCTAGAGCTACTACATACCCGGTGCTTGTACTATTAAACAATGAAATGAAGATTGTATTACTGCTTATGTTCTGTGATGAGAAAATCTTTGAATATCCGCTTAACACATTTATAGCAAAAGTATTTGAGAATGCTGGAATTATACTTTTCAGCAGCTCATCACTTATCCTTGGTGCAAAGATGCGCGATGCTGTTAAGTTTAATTCTATTCTCTCAACAATATCTTGTATTAGTGTTAGAGATGGTAGAAGGCATAGCATTGCTCTGTATGAGTTTAGGGGGTCACTAATTTCAAGCCCATTTACATACATGTGATAATCTATAATTCCCTTGCTTGCATTTATGTTGAACCTTATATCAGTTCTCATTGGCAGATAATCTATCACGTTGCATCCTTGAGTTCCATTTAAGTAATGGGTAGTATAACTTGTTTTATTCAAATACACATCTATAAGACTAATCGAGGACTTGAGCTTGTTTTTTTCTGCAACCAGGGTATATACACCATTGCCATTCTCGATCACGTCTCCAACATTATAAGATTTATTATTTATTATATCATTCAATAGCGGTTTAAGAAAATCTGATTTAATAGAAAAGTTATAGGCACCAGGTATTACTACCTCGTATTTATGCCATTGGATTATAATGTTTCTTACATCGATCGCCATATTACCTTCAACATTCTCTTTTATAAGCATATGAGAGCTATTCTCTGCCATTGATGTAATTAAGTAATGTAACCTTTCCCCACCAATAAAGTTCACAATCATATTAATGCTAATGCTGACATTTGCTTGAGTACTTAGAGGAGATGATAACACTATATCTACAGTACTAGGAGAGTAAGATATTCTAAAAGCGTTCAAAGGTCTTTGAATAGACGTTGCATTATTTATATATATCCATGACACTTTTTGTTCATATATCAATAATTCATTGTTTTGCGCCTGTGTAGAGAAACCCTGCAACACTAGTGGTATGAGAAGTGAAACTATCAGTATAGATGTAATCGTTTTAAATTCGAATTGAAGTCTTCTAATCAATGTGATTACCATATTATTTATTTGTTAGCTAGAGCTATTATTACTTTATCGAGTAATTTCGCTAAATTCCTTATATTACATGTGTTGAGAAATACATCTATGTATTTGTATTTATAAAGCTTTTTATTGAAACAAAATGCGATAGAGAAATTACATATCTTAAACATCTCGACGTCATTTATATTATCACCTATGCAAATAAACCTTGGTTCCTCACCACCTAAATGCCTTCTAGCATACTCCATCAATGCTTCTCCCTTTCCATTTAAATCAATGTACTGCTCTACATATCCTGTCAAAACACCATTACAAGTCTTTGGCACAACCATTATATAATCATTAAAGCCAAGTTCTCTCACAGCCCTTTCACCAAGAAGATTAAAGCCCCCAGAAACTGCAACAAATAAGGCATTGTTTCTATACTTTTGCCTAACTCTAACTAATTCCTCTATACCACTTCTCCAAGGTAGGTACAAAAGAATTTTATTAAATATATCAACTGATATCCCAGCTCATAAAGAAAACTCCCTATAAACCCACTCATCATAGGATATAAGACCATCTACAAAAAGTCTGAAATTATTCTTAGCCCTATGCTGACTATTTAACATAAGATGCATGAAAGACCATGAGCTTGAAATAGGGGTGAGGGTGCCATCAACATCAAATGCTACTACTAGAACCAATTGCAAAACACCTAATTCCTAAGTATCACTAGCGTTGCAGAAACAAAAAAGATTTTGAGGCTTTCAATAAAAACTCATTAATTCGTTTACTGAGTAATTGAAAGGATCTATTTTCGCACCACTTCAAGCAGCTTCTTAAGTTCCTCCTGCACCATAAATTCTATGTCCTTTGCATGAACCCTTATTAGATGTAAATACATCCCTCTTTTTGTAAATGGTCCTTTATCACAAAGATTGCATCGTAATCCTCCATTTCTCTTCACAAGGGTTACAATCATTTTATCAATGGATCTTTCAAATAAGGTAGCAATTGAAGGTGCTACTAAATCTTCTAATTCATACCTCTGAGTCAATGCTGATGCTTTCCTAGCCACATATTCAACAAGCTTCTTTAAAGCTATCTCCTGCCTCATTAAGGTAACACCTCAGTAACATCCACTGTGATACTCAGTATCACCCACATAATTTAAAGCGTGAGCCTCATAAGAAGCAATACAGAACTACCTTGCAACGCATTTCTCATATTGCTGAAGGAGCTTTTTGACATCGTTTACTAGCTCTTCAACACCCTTCTGTTTATAGTATGTGTAAGAAACCTTGAGGATTGCACTAATTGATACACATTTTTCTTCTGGCACTATGCATAGAAATTCTATTCTACCTTCTAGAAAAGGTTCTGAAACCTTGATATTATGAAAAACTATCTTTACTTTATTTAATTCAATGTCACTGCTGTTTTTCTGTTCAGCAAAACTAGTCTCGCATGGATATAGATCTGAAATTATAATGATATTCTCATCTTCAAAGACGAAGACAACTTTTTTGTGTTCATCAACTATAAGCTCTGTGTATGACATGGCAAATCTCTATTGTGAGTACACGACTAACGTAAGCTCACTCCCGCAGAAGGGGCATATCATATGAAGCCTCTTAGCATCGGCTTGGCAATAGTATATACCATGCTTAGGACCGCATTTTGGACATTGATATAGTATGTCATCGCCTAAATAAAGCTTCTTTGCACAAATACCACATTTGACCTCATACCACCCTTTATGTCCAGTTGAATTGCATCCTCTAGGTCTTAGCATAGATACACACCTCTTCAAATTCTACACACATGATGCCTCTTCTAATAACCTACTGAAGTTTTATAAGCTGAAATGCTGTAATCATTATATAGATAGATCATGACTGTAAATATTATTGCTTTTTCCGATGTGCATGCCTTTCACTATCTAAATTTACTCATAACCTCGTTAAGTAAACATGCATTCAGCAATGTTGATGCAATTGTGCTTGCAGGAGATATTGTGGATAAAGGAAAAGTAGAATCAATGGATCTTACCATTGGAGTCCTGAAGCGTTTCTACCCCAATATTTTCAAAAAACCTCTAATTATAGCCATATTTGGTAATGAAGAATATATGGGCACTGAGGAGATGTATTATCGCAGATACCCGCAAATTACATGGCTTAATGAAACCTATCACATACTTAACTTAAATGGTCTTGACATATGTTTTGTTGGAAGTAGGGGTGTTTTAAAAAAGCCTACGATATGGCAGGAAAAGAATGTAAAGGATATGCAACTTATTTATTCTAGAAGATTGAAAAACATCGTCGAGGCTGTCACAGAATGCAGGAAACATGAATACTATACTATACTTGTTACACATTATGCATCAAGCTATTCTACTGTATATGGCGAAAGAATGAATATATATCCTCATCTAGGATACCCAATAATTGAGGAGCTACCGACAAAACCTAATATAGCAATTCATGGTCATGCACATAATGCTTTAAAACTCGAAGCACTCATAGAAAACACAATTGTTTATAATGTATCATTACCTGCAAGAAAAGATATTACACTTATTACGCTAAGACCTTGATAATGTAGAGTGATGCAAACATTATATAAGGCATTAAATAACTTAGATCGTGTCCTTGTTTCCTAAAAGATAAGTCTAGTCTTAGCAACTCTGGCGCTCTAGCCCTACTTAAATCAACATTATCTGGCAAAGCATTTTTTGCTAGTTCAATAAACGTAGCTGAGAGAGTAGCATTAATGTTGTTGAGATTTCTGAAAGATTTCTCCGCAATTAATAGTGCTTCCAAAATTCGTTGATGATGTGTTAGAGGCTCAAATGCCTTGATATATTGCGATAGAATTGAAAAAAGACGTGCTAGGTCTATTCCCTCCACAGCCACTCTTCTTTCAGAAAGCTCTGCAAGCTCGATAGCCTTTGCGAATTCTCCTCCAACGGCTCTCAATGACTTAACCACTTCAGCAACTTCATTTGGTGGTGTAGAGTGCATAGCGTTGTAAACTCTTCTTAGAGCGTCATGGAAATCTTTTGCAACAGTAGACAAACATGTATCTATATATATAATAATTATCGCACTTATTGCGACAGGAATATTAATTCTATATCCTACGTCTTGCAAGAGAAATGATGTCCCTTTCGCTATCATTCTTCCTATTTCTAAATCCTTCACACCTCTATTCCCATACTTGAACTCCTCCATAATCTTATTTACAGTAGTGTAAAGCGTTATAGTAGGTATTAACGCAGAAAAAATGCATTGTTCATAGTCATCTGAAGGGCTTAATCTATGTGGTGAGGCTATCTTAGGATAGCTACTACAGGCATAGAACAATGCCTTAACAACGTCCAGAACCAATTCTTCACGCCTTCAATTAATCTTATGCTGCGTGAGGTCTTATTAGTTTATCCAGGTTAATTATTCATATGAATAACTATGAATATGTCGCTCCGTATCCTATTTTCAGTCACTTCAATATTGTACTGCCTCTATGTACTCATGGATCATCGACTAGTCGCTGCATCCATTATCATAGCTCTTGTAAATATTGCTGTAGTACGTAATCACAGATTTGTTGTAAAACTACCTTTTATGAAAATTGGTTTAGATGTTAAGGGTGCTTTAATACCGCTAGCTTCCTCTATACTAATATTCATTCCAGCACTATTAAGGCAATGTTTTGAGTTTTTTGCTCTACTAGCAAGCCTTGCTATAGCACTCTCATCCCTCAACACTATAATGATGGAGAGATTATTTGCTGTGAATGTGATGAGCTATACTATATTGTACTACATAGCTTCCTATATACTTTGCGGCAATAATACCCTCTATCTCTATACCCTTCCACTCGCAATACAAATAGGCATTGTGATAGGCTCAGATATGCTGCACTATATTTACATAAAGAGGTATAGCACTAATACGGTTTTGGTTATAGGTGGTGCAGAAGAGTGTGATGCTATATATCTCTCCACAATACTTGTACAATGGCTTGAAATCCTACGGCATATTATAATAACACTTATATTCAGTGTAAGACTCATGTAATCAAAAAGAGAGTTGTTGATGCATATGAAAGTAGGTGTTGTAGCTGACAAACCCACGCCTCCTTGGAGTGTCAGGCAAATAATGCTAGCTCTTGAAGAGCTTGGAGCAAACGCTTTTTACATAAGGCCCTCCAATATAGCTTCCATTATTGGAGACCCCTATAGCATAATCTTCACAAATACATTAAAACCTGTAGATATCGATGCAGTTGTACTTCGTGATCTCGGAGTTGCAACTACTATTGAAATGTTTTTACGTAGAGTAGATTTATTTAGGCATATAGAGCTTGAGGGCATACCTGTTATAAATCCAATTGAATCATTCATCACGGCCAGAGACAAGTATATGAGTCTTTGCCTGCTCAGTAAAGCTGGAATACCTGTGCCCAAGACAATTGTTTTAGAGGATTTCTATGCTGCAACAAAAATCGCAGAAGAGTTTTCTAGAGCTGTAATAAAGCCTCTCATTGGGAGTCTAGGACTTGGGGTATTAAAGGTTGAGAACCCTGACTTAGCATATACAATAAGTAAGACATTGGCTCAAATAAAGCAACCAATATATGTTCAGGAATACATAGAGAAGCCGAATAGGGATATAAGAGTGTTGGTAATAGGTGATGAAATTGTTGCTGCATATTACAGAATACAGCCTACTCCAGGTAACTGGAAGACAAACATATTTCAAGGAGCAATAGCCCAACCAATAGAAAGACTAGATGAAGAACTAAAGGAATACTCCTTTAGAGTGCTAGAAACGCTGAAGCTTCACTATGCAGGAATAGATTTTGGTGAATCGAAGAACGGCTACATAGTTTTTGAAGTTAATGCAGCACCTCAGTGGAGAGGTATACAAAAAATAACTGGGATGAACCCTGCTAAAAACCTTGCAAAATTCGTTATTCAGATGAAGAAGAGATGAAGAAAAGCAAACCATCTGAAAGAGCTTTATGATGAAAAGCTCTCGCACTGATTTATATTACTTAAATATGTAATTGACCATAGCATTATTATGTTGCAAAGTTGTAAAAAGATGTGTTCTTTGTTAATAGGCTTAGAGAATATACTTCTTTCTATTCCTCTTCTATAAACACTATGTTCTCTAGTTTAAAACCTAGTTCCTCAACTAAAATTTTCTTGAGTTTTGTTCTATGATCTCCCTGAATTTCTATTCTACCATTTTTTACTGTTCCACCTGCAGCAAGTTTTGTCTTTAGATATGAGACCAGCTTCTTTAAATCAAAAGCTTTCTCGTCTATTCCTTCAATTACTGTAACAACTTTACCCATTTTTCTATGTTCAAGCCTTACTTTTATTACTTGAGATTCCAATTCAAGTTGCATACATAGCTCTGGTGGTAAGCCCACACACTCTGGCTCTGCTTTCATTTGTTTGCATGCCCAGGACACTTTGCGTAGAAGAGTTTAAAAGCGTGCTTCAGTAAAAACATGTAAATGAGATTGCTAATAGTGCTCATTAATTGCTCATGCTTTGTACGTATCTGCAAACATCTCTGACCTTCTCTCCATAAAGGACGGGGTTCCATTATAAGTATTTAGCGAACGGCCCATCACTAGCTGCCTAGAGACTCAAAGCCCCATGGCTCTCCAAAAACCGGGACAACCATATACATGAGCTTCGAAAAGCTCAAAACATCCTCACAACACTAAAAGAACTCAAAAACCTAAA
>Ga0080005_126198_pt1 | contig 33554 bp, 26 predicted proteins | sample JossMetagenome_2_FD_69208 | JGI IMG/M metagenome (GOLD analysis project Ga0080005, IMG submission 69208) | Hot spring sediment microbial communities from Joseph's Coat, Yellowstone National Park, USA - JC3_ASED (SPADES assembly) (version 2) | ecosystem: Environmental > Aquatic > Thermal springs >...
CAAAAAATTGCTGATTATTAAAATAATTATCTTTTATTACAAATTACTGTCAATTTTACCAAAAAATAATTTAAAACCAACTTTGACTTTTTTATTGTTTTGTGTATACTTTAACAATAAAATGTTCAGAGTAGCTTTAGGGATGGAAAATCCAGGACTTATTGAGTGCGGTTTCTCCCCTCATTCAGCCTAATCCTCTTTTCCTTCCTCGCCAATAACTTTCGTTTTTAACGAGCTTTTGTTGTTATCCGCTTTTTACCACGAAGCAATCATTATGCTTTTTACCAAGAGGCAACCATTATGCAAAAAATAAAAAGGAGGAGGTAGGCTTATGAGGAGACCGAGAAGGGTTAGAGAAAATTTGGAAGAAATGTTGGAGGATATTAGACCGAGATTGGGTGTATCCGCCTATCCTCGTCAACTTTTGTATGATGTTTTTCAAGCGGTAAAGTCTTATTTACTTAAGCTTTACCTGGGAGATGAGGTAACTCCTCCAGCTGAAGAATTGCCCTTTAAAGTAGTAGAAGCCTTTTCTTATGTTTCACCTGGGTTTTTTACCTTACCTATGATCGTAGGATTTGACCCTTTTGACAATTATACCTCATCTGAGCAGTCATTTCTCGCTGTTGTGAAATATAACAATAACAGATACTATATTTCCTTATCGATAGTTAAAGATTATAACGATGTTAAATATATTATGTTTGTCGTTGGTGAAAATCCAGAAGAATTATACACTATTGAGTTAACTAATTTATTGATAAAATTAGCTATAAGAAATTCAGGCTACTATGGAAAATTTCTAAAATTTTCACAACCAGGTGAAATTATTGAAAGAGTAAAATTTAAGATACTCCCTCCTCCTAATCTTTCCCTAAGTGATATTTATCTAAAAGATAAATCAGACCTTGAAGACTTTGTCGAAGCCGTAAAAAGAAAGAATCAAGGATTAAGATATCTTTTTGTTGGTGAACCCGGCACCGGTAAAACAGATACTGTTAGAGCTATCATAGCTGAATGTCTTAAAGCTGATGGGATTACAGTAATTGAAGTAGACGCAAGCTCTGGCATTTCTTTGAATGTAGTTTTTGAATACGCTGAGATTTTTAGTCCAGTTTTAGTTTGCATAGATGATATTGATATCTTGGTTGGGTCAAGAGGAAACTATTTTAAACCAAAAGAGCTATCAAGCGCCCTTCAAGCCTTAGATGGCTTCATTGAAAAGGATGACCACTACTTAATAGCTACCACTAACGATAGGAATCTTGTTGATTTTGCTTTGAGAAGACCAGGTAGATTTGACCTTATCATAGAGTTTAAAGAGCTTGACCCAGAATTTTATCCAGACCTTGTTTTGAGAGAATCAAAGGATGAAACCTTAGCCGAAGTATTTAAAGACGAAAAGATTAGGAGAAAGCTTTACAATCTTAAGGCAACCGGTGCCTTCATTGTTACTTTAGTTAAGCACTTACTTAAGCCAAGATACAATGAAACAAGATACAATCCTGAGACTGTTTTAGCTTTGATAGACAAGCTTCATACTGCCTTTAAGCAGGAAGTAAAGAAAGAAGAAAAAATAGGTTTTGTAGGTGGAGATAATGAGTAAAGTCAACCTTGAAGAGTTTAAACAGATTATCAAAGAACTAACTGACGAGGCTAAAGTTTTGAAAAATCCTTACATATTCTTGACTGAATTAGATGACTTTTTAAAAAATAAAGGGATAAATGTTTACAGATATACCAGAGAGCTTGATAAAAATGAAAGAAAGATCATAGATAATGAAATTATCAGTCAGCTTGTTAAGTGCACAAATGAGATTTTGGAAAGATTTAATACTGAAACCGTTTTAGATGAAAGAAAAAAGCTTGAACGAGAATTCTTAGAAATTCTTAGAATGTTTGCTAAACTGAAAGATATCGACATGGCTTATAATTTAATGCAGGATCTTTATTACTATTTCAATCCCTATGATTTTAACTACATTGTCCTTTTAAATGAACTGAGAAACCTAAATCTTGACCCTGAAACTGAGATGGTAAAACTTAGAATCAAAGATATTATCAACATTGATGAAGGCGAGAATTTCACTGAAAAGGAGTGGTTAGTTCAAGATAAAGAAATAGAAGAGAGGTCTTTTCGAGAATATTTTGAGTGTAGATGTGGGGAAGAGATAAATTTAAAGCTTCCGCATTGCGAGTGTGAAGAGGAAGAGTATCCCCTTGAACCAGTAATTCAAGCAATCGAAGAGTTACTTGCCAATAAAGCTGATGTTAAGCCAACCTTAGAGATGGCAAAAGAGTATTTAAAAACTAAAGGCTTAAGCCTTGAAATTTTCTCCAAGAAAGAGCTTATAGTGTTTTTAAATGTTTTAGCTTCTTTGATAGCAGAAAGAATGCTTTTTGACGACGAAGAGTTGGCTAATATTTATGATAGTATGTGGCTTGAAGACATAAACTTTTATTGCTTACAAAATCTAAGTTCTAAAAATCCATACTGTAGGGTGATGTATCTTTTTTATTTAGATATTATCGGTAGATATGGAGCTGAGCAAGCCTCTCTTGAAGCATATCAGTTTGTTAAGCAAAGGGTTGAGCCAAACGAAGTAGAAAAGTTTCTTATGGAACTTTTAGAGGATGAGCTAAGTAAAAGACAAAGGAAGACAAAAAAAGACAAAGGAGGTGTCACATGAAGGTTTACAGAACATTGTATAGCTCTAAAAAATGTGCTACTTGTGAGTATTGGGGAGCCATGAGGCAAGTAAGAAGATCCATAGTTGAGAGCGAGGAATGGGGTGTGTGTTCCAACCGTAGAACTTTAAATTATGGCAGGGAAAAGAGCTACAGGGATAGTTGCTCAAGATACATGAGATGGATCGTGCTTGAGAGATAGGTGTTTTTCTATGCAGGTATACTTTACTGATGAAAGGACAATCGTTGACAGCATAACAGGAGAGGTTTTTGACCTTGAAGAAGAACAAGGAGTATGGACTTGGGAAAAGAAAATTTATGTGTATAATAAACTTTCAAGGAAGGAAAAGCTTAAAACGCTCATTCACGAGGTAGTAGAGTGCTTTTTAGTAGTCTATTTGAGGATGAGGCAAGAAAGAGCCCATAAGATAGCAAGCTTAGCGGAGAGGGTGATTGGGAAATAGAGTATAAATAAAATAAGGGCTAAGGTATGTGGCAAAAATGTGAGGATAAGAAGGCAGTTTGGTGGGAAAAGGATGGTTTTTGTTTGATCCTAAAAGAAATACACAGCGAAAGCCCAATTTTAAGGAAAGAAATACATGACGAAACTCAAATTTTAACGAAAAAATCTGAAAAATATAATATTTGTCAAGATTTTGAAATCTCTTGTGTTGTCGTTGAAGAATGGAAAGAGCTTTGGGTAAAAGTTGAGGATAGTTCCGGAAGAGAGGTTGATAAAATTTACTTTGGAGATCAATCAGAGGAAAAAGCAAAACCTAATGGTTGGTATTCTTTCACTTTTAGAAACTATCTTGGAAAAAGCTATATAAGAGTGAAGTTTAAGAATGGGGAAGAAATCATTACGGACCCGATAGAAGTTATTTCAAGTAAGACTACTTTGAATGAAAAAGAGCAAAACGGCAAGCTTCCCTATTACCAATTTCTTAGGGCTCTAATAGACGATTTAATCAATTACCTTGCTACATGTCCTTTTGACTTAAGTTCACCTACTGAATTTTATACTGAGGAGTATTCTTATCCACCATCTCCGGTCTTTATCCTTCATACCATAGCTCATAATGCAGAAGCTATAATCCAAGCCCTTCAAACCATTTGGCACAACCCTTACAGAAAATTAGCAACTGAAGAAAGATGGGTATTGCTTGATGAGGCAAAGCATGTAGATGAAGACACGATCGTAATGATGCTTAAGCATCCTGAATATTTGCATAAGTATGAGGGCGGAGAATTGAAAGAGTTAGCTCAAAAGCTAAAATCTCATCTTCCACTAAAAGTTTATCAGAGGCAGTTTATAGAGAGCTTAGACAACCCTGAAAACCGTTTTATCAAAAAGTTCATGGATATTATTCTCTATTGGTGTGATGAGTTGGAAAGGTTAAATTTTTTAAAAGAAGATAGTTTACATAAAAAACAAATAGAGAGGTTAAGAAACTATGTAAGGTATTTTAGAACTGACCCGCTTTTTGCTGATGTAGGGGAGATGACTATTTTCCCAGCATCATCACAAGTTTTATTAAAGCGAGATGGTTATCGTGAGTGTCTAAACATTTATAGGCTTTTACACCTTGCAAGGATCCCTATATTTAACAACATACAAGAGGCGATAGATAATAGAAGGATAGACCAGCTTTATGAATTCTGGTGCTTTTTTAAGTTGTCTGAGATGTTGGCAAAGGTTATAAATGGAGAAGAAGCAAAGCCAAAGTTTAGAATAAAAGAAGGTCCACAGGGCGGTCTTGAAGGAGAGACTGAAGCAGATTTAGGAAAGGGATACAAGCTTGTGTATAATAAAGCTTGTAAAGGATATACCTTCAATTTTCGACCAGATTTTTCACTTATAAAAGATGGAAAGGAAGATGGAAAGAATTGTGAAGTGTTAGAAGTTGTATTTGATGCCAAGTTTAGGTTTGACCTAAGGGAGTTAGATAAAGATAAAGATTTGAAGAAATTGGAAGAGGCGGAAGAGGAAGCTATTAGAGAAGGAAATTTGGAAAAAGTAGTAAAGATTGAGGATGTATACAAGATGCATACTTACAGAGATGCTTTGCAGTGTAGAGCGTCAATCGTTGTGTATCCAGGAGATAGCTGTTGTTTTTATTATTATGAAAGCAAAAAGAAGGAAAGTTATTCATTATCGAAAGTAAAAGAAAATTTGAAAGAGTTAATAGAAAAATTTAAAGGAGTAGGATTTATAGGGCTAAACCCAATTAAAGAGGATAAGAAAAAGATATAAAGACATAAAGGAGGTGGAATGATGACTAAAATAGAAAAGATACTTGAAAATTGGAAATGGGATGAAGAGAAAATAAAAAAGTATTTAGAAGAGTTTGAAAAATATTTGAATAGTAAAAAAGGTGAAAGTGAATTAGAAAAACGCAGAAAAAAATTATTAATGGTCCAAAAGTTTTTAAAAGACGAAGAGAGTATAGATAAATTAAGCAGTGAAGATCTCAAGGAAATATTAAAAATTGTAGATACACTTAATGCAGTAGATGTGAATTTTAGCCGTGTAGTATCAAAAATTGAAAAAGATGAAAACTATAAATCGCAAATAAAAAATTGGTTAAAAGATTTGATTAAAATTCAAGAACAAGATCAACTACCTAAAGGACCAGAAAATCTTACTGCTAAAACTGCTTCTGAATTGCTTACGTTTCGTTATCCAGAAAAATTTTACATAGTTAATGGTGCAAGCATAAAAGGGTTAAATGAGTTAAGATCGGTTAACTTATCTGATGAATTAAAAGATTCTCATATAAATGAGAGAAATTATCCCAAATTTCGACCATTATTTGAGTATTTGAAAGATAAAATAAATAAAGTTATTGAAGAAAAATTGGGGAAACGGGCTGATTATTATGATGTTGATCATTTTTTATACTTTATAAGTGAACAAAATAAAGAGTCGGAGAAAAATAAAACAGATGAGAGTCAAGAAAAATACAAGGAAAGTTCCAATATCACAGAGACTGATAGAGAATTAGAATCTGTAAAACAAACAGAAGTATCTAAATTAACCTTACAACAGTATTTTCAATACAAAGGTTTCTACTTTGACCAAGATTTAATAACAGCCTTCTATTCTGCTCTTAAAACTAAAGGCTTTGTTATTCTCTTAGGTCTTACTGGAACTGGAAAGACAAAAATGGCTCAACTATTTGCTGAGCTCTTATGCCCTATTTGTAATCCTCCGGACAAGCAAAATACTCAGATTGCTCAAACAAGTTCTAAAAATCAAAACCAATCTAATTGCACGCATCTTTTCCTTTCAGTAAGACCAGACTGGAGAGATAGCAAAGCTTTACTTGGATACTACAATCCTATTACAGGAAATTATGAAGGAACGCCCTTGTTGGATTTTATTTTAAAGGCTATGGATGACTATAATAGAGCTAATAAAAATGCAAATCCTTACTTTGTCATCTTAGATGAAATGAACCTGTCTCATGTGGAATACTACTTTGCAGATTTTCTTAGCGTTTTAGAATCTGGGCGTGACCAGCATGGCTGGACAAAAGAAACAATTAAGCTTCATAATGTTGATCCTAATAATGTTAAAGAGAGTAAAGAAAGTAATTTACCACCTGAAGAAATTAATTTACCACCTAATCTTTACATCATAGGTTCAGTTAATATAGATGAAACAACCTATATGTTTAGTCCAAAGGTGTTAGATAGAGCTTTTACGATTGAATTTAGAGAGGTTAATCTTGATAGCTATTTAAAAAGTTTGAAAAATGGACCGAATAACATATCGGAAGATGAACTTAAAATATTGAGAGATACATTCCTTAACGATTTAAGAAATAACGGAAAATTTTGCGCTGCCGTAGCTGATAAAGAAGAAATTAAAAAAGCGATTAATGAATTAGATTCAACGATAAAAGATGAACTTAACAAGCTTAATAAAATTCTTCAACTCTACGACCTCCATTTTGGGTACAGAGTTTTAGACGAGATTGCTTTGTTTATAAAATATGCAACGAATGCACCCAAGGAAGTAGGAGAGCTCCAACTTGAACAAGCCTTAGACTTTGCAGTATTAATGAAAGTTTTACCCAAGTTCCATGGTCCAAGGCAGAAGTTAGAAAGACCTTTATGGTTAGTTTTAAAATGGTGTTTGGAAAATTCAGAAATAAAGAATGGCGATGATTTGGTAAATGCAATTTCAGAAAATTTAAATGATTTGAAAAAGAAAATTTGGAAAAGTTTGAAAAACGAGGAAAAGGACCCAAAAACAGAAGATTTAATTGAAGTAATACAAAAATTAATGCAAGAATTAAAATTAAATGAGGCAAATGAAGGGGCATCCCAAAAGGATAATACACAATCTCAGACATCAGGCAAAAACCAAAGTCAAACAATAGAAGAGACGCAAGAAGGAGAAAGCGATCATACTCAGACAGAGAATAAAACCGAAACTAAGAAGCTATCCATTATTAACAAAGTCAAATATCCAAGAACTGCTATAAAAGTGCTTACCATGCTTAGACAACTATATGAAACTGGATTTGGAAGCTTTGCTTAATTTAAATAAGGAGAGAAAGCATGGCTATAAAGCAACAATCTAAACTACAGACTAATAAGATCACGCTTAGTCCAAGTGAAGTAGGAAAACCACTTCTTGAGGATTTTTGTCCTCGGTGCTTTTGGTTTACTAAAAAGTTTCCGATTAAGGATAAACATCCTTTTAGCTCTCCAATGGCGGGTATCCTTAGCATAACCGATAAATATGTTAAGGATGTTGTTAAATGGCATCTGCAGAAATTAAATCAGCTACCTACTTGGATACTAAATCAATTGCAGAATTTTTATTCTCACCTTGATTTTGAAAACATTAGATTGATAAGACCAACTTCTTGGCGGGTTTCTCTTTTTGATGGGGCATGCCTTTTAAGCGGGCAAGCCGACAAAATTATAGAGTTTTCTGACGGCTCATTATTCATCATTGATTATAAAACCGCTGCTCTAACAGACTATCAAACAAAATTAAGACCTCTCTATGAGGCACAACTTAACGCTTATGCCTATTTAGCTAACAAAAAGTTGGGAAAGCCTGTTTTAGGCTTAGCTTTAGTATACCTTGACCCAGAGTATAAAAACCTTAATGATGAGGTCATGCTACACCGAACTAAAGAACAGTTTCTTTTTGGCTTCAACCCAACCGTCGTGCCAGTAAAGCTCATGGATAATGAATGGATAGAAAACCTTTGCCAAACCCTGTTTGAAATCCTTTCTTTGGATTCACCACCTGAAGGAAGGTCAAATTGCGAGGGGTGTAATACTTTAAAAGACTGGCTTAGAAATGTTTATCAGTATGCTTTTTGAAGTTCTTTTAAAGGGGTTTTATGAATACCTTTTTTGACCAATTTATTCAAGCCCCACTTGTTAGAGAATTTTTAGACATGGTCTTTGATTTTGACTATGCTTTAGTTGGTGGATTGGCGGTAGCCTTTTGGGTGAAAGAGAGAAAACCAACTCCAGGTGAGCTTGATATTTTAATTGACGAAGAGGAGATAAACGATTTACTTGAGCTTCTTGAAAAACACCACTACACCATAGAAGGTTGGAAAGGTTTAGAGATAACCAATGTTGCTGTTAGAAAGGAGGATTTTCGCTTTGATATCCTTCTTGCCCAAGATGATTGGTTAAAAGAAGAGCTATTCTTTACCATAACTGTGCCTGATAGAAAAATAAAGGTTCTTCAACCAAAAGGTATAATTAAGATGAAGCTTTTAGCCCTGCGAGAAAAGGATATGAGGGATGTTGAGCTTTTAGAAACCTTTATAAGGCATGCAAAATCTCATGCCAAAATCACCTATCAAATTTGTCCTAAAGCATAAAAGATAAGCTTACAATTTTGTGTCAAAACGGATAAAGTTGTCTCGTCCATGTCGTTCGAGCTTTAATACGAAGTGTGCCTTTGCAACGCCGGGAAAAACATAGCAGTTAGGCATAATTTTTGCTGATATTGTATTAAAAAACAAAGGAGGGATGGGCTATGAAGAGGGTGTTAGCGCTTTTAGCGGGAGTTTCTTTGTTAAGCTTTTCTACAGTCTATGCTAAGGGACCTCATGGGGGAGGTCCTGCTGGTCCAAAGCCCTATCAAGGGGCTGGAATAGGCAAAGAGGTAAGCGGAGAAGCAAAGAGAGAGGCTAAACAAGAGAAGCGCGAATTTGGGCAGACTGTTAGAGAGGAAGCCCACAATAAAACGAGAATCATGGAACATAAAGAGCTAAAAGAGCAGAAGAAGGAGCAGAAGAAAGAGCAAAAGAAAGAGCAAAAACGGATCCATCAACAACCTGGTCACGGCAACGCATCAACTCAATAGCCTTGGTTGAGTCTCTTTTTGTCAAGGTAGCAGGGGCTATCACCCTGCTACCTTCAGTCTATAAAGGTTATAGCTTGACAGTTCCTTTTATCTTATGTTAACTTTATTGTATGAAGCGTTTAATTCTTTGTGCCGATTGGATTATCACTTCAGCCGAGCATCCCCCTATTCATCAAGGAGCCATTGTAATCGAGGGTAAGAAGCTTCTTGATGTTGGACCTCAGAGAGAAATATTAGCACGCTATCCTAACGACAAAGTTGTCAACCTTCAGCATAAGCTCATCTTCCCTGGCTTAGTGAACGCTCATACTCATGCCCCGATGAGCATATTCCGGGGTATAGCTGAAGACTTACCCCTTATGACCTGGCTTAGGGAATACATCTGGCCGGTTGAAAGTAAGGTCAAACGGGAGTGGGTCTACTGGGGCACAAAGCTTGCCTTGATTGAGATGGTCCGCTCAGGGATAACCCTTTTTTGCGATATGTATCTTTTTGAGCCAGAAGTTATAAGGGCAACTGAAGAGGTAGGGCTTAAAGCCCTGCTTGGAGAAGGGCTTTTTGACTTTCCTTCTCCGGGTTATGGTCCTTTAGAAAAAGGGCTTAAACTTACAGAGGAGCTTCTTCAAGAGTTTTCTCGCCATCCTAAAATAAAAATCGCCGTATCCCCCCACACCCTTTACACCTGCTCCCCTGATACTATTAAAAAATGTGTAAAGCTTTCTGAGAGATACAACGCTCCTCTTCACATTCATCTTGCTGAGAACTCTGAAGAGATAGCTGAAATAAAGAAGCGATATGGAAAGCATCCGGTAGAGCTTCTTGATGAGCTCGGAGGTGTGAACGAAAAGCTCTTGGCAGTGCATTGCGTAAAGCTCGGAGAGAGGGAGATTGAAATTCTTTCCAAGAAAGGAGCAAAGGTTGCAAGTTGTCCGGAGAGCAACCTTAAGCTTGGTTCAGGGATTGCGCCGATTCCTAAGATGCTCTCTGCAGGGCTTTGCGTTGCCCTTGGCACAGACGGTCCTGCAAGCAACAACGACTTAGACCTCCTTTCGGAGATGCGAACCACTTCTCTGATCCACAAGGGTTTAGCCGAGGACCCAGCGATTATTTCTGCAAAAGATGTCTTTGCTATGGCCACAGAAAATGGTGCCTTAGCCCTCAATTTCTCAGACACGGGAAAGCTTCTTCCAGGGTATAGAGCGGACCTTGCAGTTCTTGACCTAAATAAAGAAAATCTTCAGCCAGACTATAATCCTTTAGCCCTTCTTGTCTACAGCGCAAAGGCTGGTCAAGTGTCTGATGTAATGGTTGACGGTGAGTTCATCATGAGAAACCATCAAATCTTAACGGTCGATGAAGCTTTGATAAAAGAAAAAATACATGAAATCAAGGAAGAGATATTACAGCTTTTAAAGACAGGCAAGAGGTAGTTCTTTCAATAGACTTAAAATTAATTTTCACAAGACAATTGTAAAAGGTGAAGTTCGATAGAGAAAATTTTCTCATACTGATGAAGGTTTACCCCAAATTATTGTATCTTTTCTCTTGACAAATTCTTAAATTTTTATAATTTGTCATATTAAAATTTCTAAGGAGGTTGACCTATGGCGGATATTGAGGCCCTTCTTAAGGAAGAACGTATCTTTTATCCCCCACAGGAAGGAAAGGACCGGGCTTACATTTCGAGTAAGTATCAGTATGAGCAAATTTATAAGTATTCCCTTGAGGACCCAGACGGTTTTTGGTCTGAGAGAGCAAAAGAGCTTATCACCTGGTTTAAGTATTGGGAAAGGACTTGCTATTGGGATTTTGAAAAGCCTGAAATTAAGTTCTACGAAGGCGGAAAGCTTAACGCAGCCTACAACTGTCTAGATAGACATTTAGCAAATCCTCAGATAAAAAATAAGGCAGCCATCATCTGGCAGGGCGAGCCAGACAAGGACGTCCGGGTCTACACCTACCAAATGCTCTTTGATGAGGTTTGTAGGTGGGCAAACATCCTTAAACATTTTGGGGTGAAGAAGGGTGATCGAGTAGCCATCTACATGCCCATGATGCCTGAAGCCGTAGCTGCCATGCTTGCCTGTGCAAGGATTGGAGCAATTCACAGCGTAGTGTTTGGAGGTTTTTCTGCTGAGGCTTTAAAATCGAGGATCCTTGATGCTGGGGCAAAGCTTCTAATTACTGCTGATGGAACCTATCGTGGTGGAAGAAAGATAAATCTTCTTTCTAATGCTGAGGCTGCTATTTCTGAATGTGATTGCATTGAAAAATATATCGTCGTTAACCGTTTTGGTGAGGAAATCACTCTATCTGACGAAAGAGGTGTCCTTTATGATGAGCTGAAGAAGAACCCGGATTTTGAAAAGTATTGTCCCTATGAGGAGATGGAGGCTGAAGATATTCTTTTTATTCTTTACACTTCAGGTTCGACTGGTAAGCCAAAGGGAATTTACCACACAACCGGCGGTTACATGGTTTATGCGGCCCATACTACTCAATGGGTATTTGACCTAAAGCCTGAAGACATCTTTTGGTGCACCGCGGACATCGGTTGGATCACCGGGCATTCATATGTTGTTTATGGACCTTTAGCCCTTGGAGGGACGGTCTTCATGTATGAAGGTGTTCCAACCTATCCTCACCCTGGTAGATGGTGGGAGCTTGTCGACCGCTATAAGGTAACCATCTTCTACACCGCACCAACGGTAATCAGGGCTTTAATGAGGGAAGGTGAACAATGGCCAGCTAAGTATGACCTTTCGACGCTTCGCATCCTTGGCACAGTGGGTGAACCCATCAACCCAGAGGCTTGGGTCTGGTATCACAAGAATATAGGTAAAGGTAGGATTCCTGTTGTTGATACCTGGTGGCAGACAGAGACGGGTGGGCACTGCATCTCACCCCTTCCCTATGCTATCCCTCAAAAGCCAGGCTCCGCAACTTTACCTTTACCAGGAATTGAGCCAGTAATCCTTAGAGGGGATGGGACCCCGGCTGATGTAAACGAGGGAGGGCACCTTTGCCTCAAGAGGGCTTGGCCAGGTATGGCTCGCGGAGTTTGGGGAGACCCAGCAAAGTTTAAAGAGATATACTTTAGCCGGTTCCCTGGATACTATCTCACCGGTGATGGAGCAAGAAAAGACGAAGACGGTTATATTTGGATCATGGGTAGGCTTGACGATGTTATCAATGTTTCCGGTCACCGTATCGGAACTATGGAACTTGAATCAGCCTTTGTTGCTCATCCAGCGGTAGCTGAGGCAGCTGTAGTTGGGATGCCTCATGAGATAAAGGGTGAGGCTATCTATGCTTATATCGTTCTTAAAGAAGGACATCATCCAAGTGAAGAGCTCAGGAAAGCCCTTGTCAATCACATAAGAAAAGTCATCGGACCTGTGGCTACACCGGATGTTATTCAGTTTGTTTCAGGGTTGCCCAAGACCAGGTCTGGGAAGATCATGAGGAGAATCCTGCGGAAGGTTGCTGCAGGTATTTACGACGACCTTGGCGATACCTCTACGCTTGCTGACCCATCCGTGGTTGAAGAAATCATCCGCGGAAGAAAAGAAATCTTTGGAAGCTAAACTTTCTTAGGGGGCTTTTGCCCCCTTTTTTAACAGTGAAGGATTTTATCTTTACTCTTCCCGTGCAAGTTTTTTTTGGGAAAAACTCTTTAAAAAAACTTCCTGAAATTCTGCCAACTCTTGGAAAAAGATGTCTTTTAATTTACGGGAGGTCTCAAGCAAAGAGGGTAGGAGTTTATGAAAAGCTCGTCCAATCTTTAAAAACTTCCAACGTAGAATTTCAAGAGTTTTCTGGAATTAAGCCGAACCCGCCTCTTTCCAAGGTAAAGGAAGGAATACGATTTGTTCAGGATTTTAAACCCGACTTTTTGATTGCCCTTGGCGGAGGGAGCGTCATAGATACCGCAAAGGCTTTGGCTTGTGGATACTTTTATTCCGGTGACCCTTGGGACTTTTTCGAAAGGAAAGCAACCCCTGAAAAGGCATTGCCTATCGTTGCAATTCCAACCATTGCGGGAAGTGGTTCGGAGCTAAACGATGTGAGCGTCATCGTAAACGAGGACTTGGGCTTAAAGCTTTCTATAAGGCATCCCTCCCTACTTCCTAAATACACTTTTATTGACCCCAGCTTAACCTACACCGTGCCTCAAGACCTTACAGCCTATGGGGTGATGGACGCCTTTTCCCATTGCTTTGAGTTTTACCATTTCAGCAAACATTTTACTGAAAGCCTACCCTTTGACCTTGCCGTCCTTTTCATGAAAAGACTTATTCACTGGGGTAAGATAGCCTTCGTTGAGCCAGAAAACTATGATGCTCGGGCAAACATATTTTGGATTAGTTCGCTTGCTTTATCGGGTGTTATCCGTTCAGGGATCGGGGCTTACAGGTTCTTTCTACACTCCCTTGAGCATCCTTTAAGCGGGCTTTTTGACACTCCTCACGGGCTAAATTTAGCCATCCTTATGGCTTCTTACCTTAGACTTTATCATCGAAACCAAAGGGTGAGAAAGTTTTTTAGCGATGTTTTTGGTATCGAAGGAGAAAGAGATTTAAGTAAGCGAGGACTTGAGGCTCTTTTAAGCCTTTATGAATACTTTAAACTGCCCCTCTCGCTAAAAGAGATCGGGGTTAGATCTCAGGATATTCCAGCGCTTGTGGAGAGGGCTTGCAAGATACTTTTCCTCTGGAAGGCGGAAGAGGAGTTTACAAAAGAGGATGTTGAAAAGGTTTATGCTTTAGCCTTAGAGGGTCCCTTTGGCTAAGGGATTATCAAACTCTTTTCCATTCAGTGATAAGGAAGCCGTCGATAAGCTTATATCCTTGAAATTCAAACCTAAGGAGCTTTTTTAAGCTTTTAAACCCCTCTCCTCCCACAAGGGTTGGAACATTCTCCCCGCCAACGATAACCGGTAGATGAATTATCCTTAGCTCGTCTATAAACCCAAGCCTTGCAAACTCCCAATTGATGGAAGCACCTCCCTCAACCATAAGCTTCCTTATACCCCTATTCCAGAGTTCAGATAGGAGATAGGGAAAATCAACAAGTTCCTCCCCTGCAAAGATCACCTCAGCGCCAAGCTCCTTTATTCTTTTTACCCTTTCTTCAGGGGCTCTTTTAGTAGTAGCGATGATGGTAGGAGCATCCTTAGAGAAGATGTTCGCATTATATGGGACATTAGCTGTGGAGCAAGGGATAACTCTGATTGGATTTTTCCCTTGGACATACCGAACGGTTAAGCTTGGGTCGTCAGTGCGCACTGTTTCACAACCAACCATGATGGCATCAACTTGCGCCCTTATGCTATGAAGATAAGCGTAGACATCCCTTGTCATAAGGCTCATCAACTCTTTGCTTGAGGCCCCACGATAAAGTGTGAGCTTTCCGTCAAGCGTAACCTCTGAAATTACGATCACATACGGTCTATTCATCTTGGACCTTCCCGTAGTTGTGGTAAAGATAGTATAGTCTATGAATAAGGGATAAAGAAGTAAAGACAACGATGAGTTTTATACCTACCTCTAAAGCACCTTCCACTTCTATCTTTTCAAGTAGAGTAAAAAAGAGAAGGGTAGCATGAGTTTCCGGCCTTCCAAAAAAGCCCTTCCCTTCTAAGGGGTCTAAGATCTTGCCTTTTATCCTTTCAGCAAAGCCAATTTCAGCGTAAGCCACTGGCTTTATAAAAGAATGAAGCATGGAAAGGGTTACAGCAAAGGTTGCCCAGGTAGGGCTTGCATAACAATAGCCGACTATGCCGAGCACAAGCCCATCAACCCATTTATCAACCACCCAGTCAAAAACCGCGCCAAACTTAGTTGTTTTGCCAGAGAGCCTTGCAACCTCCCCATCAGCAAGGTCAAAAAGTCCAGAGATTAAAAGCAAAAAGGAGGCGGTGAGCAAAAATTCATAGTAGTAAGCAAGGGCAGAAGCCGTCCCTAAAATAAGCGAAAGGAAGGTGAGGACATTAGGGCTTGCTTTAAGCTTAAAAAGAGCGTAGGCAAAAGGAAAATAAATCTTCTGAAGGACTGCCCGTTTGCTCGTCAGGTTCATACTCCCAATGATAAACAAAAATATTTAAGGCGTCAATACTCAAAGTTTTTCCACTAATCTTTCGGCAAGAAAGACAAGACATTCAAGGTCAAGGTAGGAGATAGCAGAGGCATCATAGAGGACTTTGCAGTAAGAACTTAATCCCTCTTCAGGGTCGCCAGCCCAGTAGTTGACCATAAGAGGGACCCTTGGAAGGGCATAAACTATAAAACTAACCCCAGAATTTGATACTTTTAACTGAGAAATCTTGAAGCTTTTTAGCGCCTCTAAAACGGCTTCCCTTTTCTCATCAAAAAGCCTCGCTAAAGGTTCCTCAGCGTATCTTTTTAGCGTTGCCACCTTTGATATAGAGTGAGGAAAGGATTCAAGCCCCACAAATTCTTGAGATAAAGGTTTATTTCCGTTATAAAGAAAATAATTCATGAGCAAGATTTCGTCTCGTGGGTCAAGCTCAAAGCCCTTTTGACTTTTAAAACTTAAAGGATAGCCATTAGCATCAAGCTCGATTAAAACCTCATCGTCAAGATAAGGAAGGACTGCAAGATTTTGCTCAACTTTTGCCCCCAAGTTATGGGCAACCCCTCGTAAGTTTAGCTTTTTAAACCTCTCCTTAAGCTCCTTTAGGTTTTCTAAGAGCTGATTAAAAGTTATCCTTTCTTCTACTTTATCTGAAAGCTCTTCTTTTGGAAGATGGGGGCATTTTGAGATATCCCATTCTCCAGCCGAAACCTTCAAGGCAAAGAGCAGACAGCTTTCAAGCCCGCACTCCTTGCAGTTTGTTTTGGGTAGCCTTTTTAAAAGTTCAAGATAGCTTGGCATCGAAAAGCCCTTTAAATCTTGCGCGAACTTTAGTATATTTTAACTGAAAATCAAATTGAGGAAAGGCTATGCTAACTTTCAAAAGGGAATACATCTACCTTGATTATAACGCAACAACTCCTGTTCTACCCGAAGTAGGAGAAACCTTTAGGGTGTATGCAGAGGAAGTTTTTTACAATCCAAGCTCTGCTCATGCTTTAGGGAAGCTTGCCAAGGAAGCTTTAGATTCCGCAAGAGAAAAGGTAGCAAGCTTAATCCAAGCCAAAAAGGATGAAATAATCTTTACCTCATCTGGCACGGAATCAAACCATCTTGCTATCCTTGGTTATTTAAGAAGTTATGAGCTCAAAACGGGTAAAAAGGGGCATTTGATCGTCTCTTCCTTTGAGCATCCTTCTATCCTTAATCTTGCAGTAAAGCTTATGGAATGGGGTTATTCTATCGACTTCCTAAGAGTATCCCCCGAAGGGTATGTTGAAGTAGAAGACTTAAAGAGAAAAATCAGAAAAGATACAGCTTTAGTTTCCGTTATGCTTGCAAACAACGAAATAGGAACCATTCAGCCAATCCCAGAGCTTGCCAAGGTCTGCAAAGAGTATGGAGTTGTTTTTCATACCGATGCTTCGCAAGCTGTGGGGAAGATCCCTGTCTCAGTCGTTGAGCTAGGCTGCGATATGCTTACCATTTCTGGGCATAAGCTTTATGCTCCAAAGGGCATTGGTGCCCTGTATGTCAGGGAAGGGCTTGAGCTTCAGCCCATTTTATACGGTGGAGGTCAAGAAAGGGGCTTAAGACCAGGAACTGAACCCGTTGCCCTTTGCATGGCTCTTGCTAAAGCCTGCGAAATTGCAGAAAGAGACCTTCCTGCTGAGATGGAAAGGCTAACCTTCCTTCGGGAAAAACTATATCAAGGGTTAAAATCCGCTTATCCAAAACTTTATCGCTTTGGGCTTGAGGATAGAACTCTTCCCAACACCTTGACTGTTTCTTTTGTCGGTGTCTCTGCTCAAGCTATCTTTCAAGCCATACCCCAAGTCTGTGCAAGCACTGGTTCCGCCTGCCATGATAGAAAGGGCTCAATCACCCTTTCAGCCTTAAAAGTGGCAGAGGATGTAGCCATTGGAACCATCCGCTTTTCCCTTGGAAGATACACCACCCTTGAAGACATAGAAAGGACTATCGAACTTTTTAAAGGTTATTTTAGCAAACACAACTAAAACCAATGCTATTCTTTATTCTTTCTCCATCAACGGAGCTAAAAGAGGAAGAGCTTTCCTTTTATCGTGAAGCAGGCATAAGGAATTTTATTTTTTTTAAACGGCATTTTGAAGGCGATTTTTCGGAATATCTTATAAGGCTTAAACAAGCCCTAAAGGGTTTATTTTTACTTTGCGTAGACCAAGAGGGCGGAAGAGTAACTCGTATCCCAGGAGATTTTCCTTCTCCTCTTAGCATGGCAAGGCAGATGCGGGAAAAGGGCGATAAAGCATTCTGCGAATGGGCTAAGTCCTTAGCTAAAGCTATCAAAAGCCAAGGTTTAAATGTCAATCTTGCCCCTTGCGTTGACCTTGCCGATGAAAAAGCACCAGACTTTCTTAAGGAAAGAACCTTCAGCTCAAATCCAGAAGAGGTCATAGAGTGTGCAAAACTTTTTTATTACTGCCATGCAGAAGAAGGCATAGCAACCTGCCTTAAACATTTTCCTGGTTTAGGAGGGGTTGAGGTTGACCCGCATGAGACCCTTCCAAGAAAAAGCTTAATAACCGAAAAAGACCTTAAGCCTTTTAAGAGCTTGTCTTCCATTTATCCAATGGTTATGACTACTCACCTTTCCGACTCCTTAGCTCAAGGGCTACCTTCTACCTTTTCAGAAAGGATTGTTCGGCTCTTGAGAGAGTATTGCAATTTTAAAGGGTTGGTCCTGACTGACGACCTAAACATGAAAGCTTTGAAAGAGTATGAGCTTGCTGAAAGGTTTATTCTTTCTTTAGCCTGCGGTCATAATTGTTTGCTCTATTGCGGACCTTACAACGAAGTAGCTGAAATTTGGGATGATCTAAGAAAGGAAATAGAGAAAAGCGGGACCCTTCGAGAAAAAGCAAAGGAGTCTCTTTATCTCTTGGAAAAGCTTAAAAAGTCTCTCAAGATTCCAGAATAGAACAGGCTGAACAGGTTTTGCATTCTCCGACCCTGCAAGCCTTTGTAGGAATGCCTAAAAGAGACTTTTTCCATTCAGCATAAAGATAGCTTTTCTTAACTCCTGTCTTGATAAAGTCCCAGGGAAACCTTTCTGAAACCCTGTCTTTAAATTCCATCTTAGCTTCTTCCAAAGCTTTCAAAAGTTTAGAGGGAGGAGCTGTAAGGTTTTGGGAAATAACAAGCCCTGTTTCTTCGTTCCCTCGAGCAATTAGGGTTTGAATTCTTGCTAATTTTAAAGGTTCAAAGGAAAGCTCTCCCACGCCTTTTAACTCTCTTTTAAGAAATTTTTCTCTTTCGTCAAGTTCTTTTATCTCAGGGAGATTGGCCCACTGAAAAGGAGTGTTGGGCTTTGGAACAAAGGGAGAAAAGGTAAAACGGAAGAGGAAAGGAAATCCACTTTTAACGATCTTTCTTATAAACTTTATGTTTTCTTTTAGGTCCTCCAGGGTTTCTCCCGGAAGACCATACATAAAGTAAAGTTTAACCTTTTTTAAATGGACAGCTTTAAACATTTCAAGGAGCTTAAAAATAAGCTCATTATCTATGAGTTTGTTGATCCTTTTTTTTAGTTTTTCTGATGCAGTCTCAGGGGCAAGGGCGATCGACCTTGTAGTAGAAAGGAGGGGTAAAAAATCTTCAGTTATGGTTTCTGCTCGGATTGAGGAAAAGGTCAAGGTTGCTGACTTAGTTTTTAGGATAGACCAAATTTCTTTAAGCAATGATAAGTCTGCAAATTCAAGCCCAATCAGCCCCACCTTGCCTTTTTCTGGAAGATTTTTACAAGCTTCTAAAAGGGCTAGTTTATCTACTGCCCTTGGTGGCCGGTAAAGATAACCTGCAAGGCAGAACCTGCATCCTCTACCGCATCCTCTAAATACCTCTATAAGATATGAATTCTTGAACTCTGCCTTCTCAGAAATCAAATGAGAAACCACCGGCTTAAAACCGCTTTTTGCCTTCGCAACCTTGACCTCCTCTTTGGGCTGATACGAAGTCCAAAAAAATGGAAGTGCATTTAAGCTTTCGATTAATTTTGCTTTGTTGTCTATCCATTCAACAAAGAGGGGGACAACGGCATCTTCCATTTCTTCCCATTCTCCGAAGAAAAAGCCATCAAAGAAAGGGAAGAGCGGGGTAGGATTAGCGGTGATAGCTACTCCACCAGCCAAAACTATCTGGTCTCTATTTTCTGGTGAAAGAGGTATTCCAGCATTAAAAAGCATTTTGAGAGCGTTTATAAAATCAACCTCAAAGGGAATGGCAAAGAGGATTATTCGGAAATCTTTTAATGGTCGAGAGGATTCTATAGATAGGGGTTTATCAGTCTTGCTAAAAAAGACCCTCTCACAAACTATCTCCTCGTAGGAGTTTAAGCGTTGATACAAGAAGAGGAATCCAAGATTTGACATCCCCACCGAATACTCATTTGGGAAGACAAGGGCTATAGGTATTCTTCCTGTCCATTTCTTTTTGTAGTATCCTTGTTCGTGCTGCAATATCTTCATGTCTTATAAAGTAAGATTGATGGGATTGTAAAACAAGCTTAATCTCCCCTCTTGACAAGGGAAAATTCTTGATTATATTATTTAGTGCTCTTTGAAAAGGGAAGGTTGGCTTCCCTTAAATAGAAAGTTAAAAAATTCCCTCTTGACAAATTTGAAAGCTGAGTTAAATTTAAATTTAGCTCTTTAAAAGGAAGGTTCTAAAAAATTCCCTTCCGAGAAGGAAGGGGTATTTCTCTTGACAAAAGTAAAGGTTTGATTTATTATTTAAATTGTCGATCTTTGAAAAGTGAATAGCGCCCTGTTAGGGCCCCGAAGCTTTTGCGGCCACACCCTACGTCAAGGTAGGGTGTTTTTTGAGCCGGGTCAAATTTTTTCTGAGGGTTTGATCCTGGCTCAGGGCGAACGCTGGCGGCGTGCCTAACACATGCAAGTCGTGCGGGAACGGGCTTCGGCCCTAGTACCGCGGCAGACGGGTGAGTAACACGTGAGTAACCTGTCCTCGGGTCTGGGATAACCACCCGAAAGGGTGGCTAATACCGGATAAAGTCACCGGGCGCAAGCTCGGTGATGAAAGGGGGCCTCTGCATAGCAAGCTCCTGCCTGAGGAGGGGCTCGCGGCCCATCAGCTAGTTGGTGGGGTAACGGCCCACCAAGGCGATGACGGGTAGCCGGCCTGAGAGGGTGGTCGGCCACACGGGCACTGAGACACGGGCCCGACTCCTACGGGAGGCAGCAGTGGGGAATCTTGGGCAATGGGCGAAAGCCTGACCCAGCGACGCCGCGTGGGGGAAGAAGGCCTTCGGGTCGTAAACCCCTGTTCTGGGGGAAGAACCCTGACTGGGTTAAGAGCCTAGTCAGGCTGACGGTACCCCAGGAGAAAGCCACGGCTAACTGCGTGCCAGCAGCCGCGGTAATACGCAGGTGGCGAGCGTTGCCCGGAATTACTGGGCGTAAAGGGTGCGTAGGCGGCCGGACAAGTCGTAGGTTAAAGCCCGGGGCTCAACCCCGGAAAGGCCTACGATACTGTCTGGCTTGAGGGCTGGAGAGGCTGGCGGAATTCCCGGTGTAGGGGTGAAATCCGTAGATATCGGGAGGAACACCGGAGGGGAAGCCGGCCAGCTGGACAGTCCCTGACGCTGAGGCACGAAAGCGTGGGGAGCAAACCGGATTAGATACCCGGGTAGTCCACGCTGTAAACGATGGGTGCTAGGTCTGGGGAGGTAATCTCTCCGGGCCGAAGCTAACGCGTTAAGCACCCCGCCTGGGGAGTACGGCCGCAAGGCTGAAACTCAAAGGAATTGACGGGGGCCCGCACAAGCGGTGGAGCACGTGGTTTAATTCGATGCAGAGCGAAGAACCTTACCCGGGCTTGACATGCCAGGGTTGTACCCCGGTGGAAACACTGGGGGAGCGTGGGGTTTCTCACGCGCTCTGGCACAGGTGCTGCATGGCTGTCGTCAGCTCGTGTCGTGAGATGTTGGGTTAAGTCCCGCAACGAGCGCAACCCCTGCCCTTAGTTGCTACCGGGTAAAGCCGGGCACTCTAAGGGGACTGCCGGGGATAACCCGGAGGAAGGAGGGGATGACGTCAAGTCCGCATGGCCCTTATGCCCGGGGCTACACACGTGCTACAATGGGGGGTACAGAGGGTTGCGAACCCGCAAGGGGGAGCTAATCCCAGAAAGCCCTCCTCAGTTCGGATCGGGGTCTGCAACTCGACCCCGTGAAGCCGGAATCGCTAGTAATGGCGGATCAGCATGCCGCCGTGAATACGTTCCCGGGCCTTGTACACACCGCCCGTCACACCACGGAAGCCAGTTCCACCCGAAGTCGCTATCCTAACCCGGGCAACCGGGAGGGAGGCGCCTAAGGTGGGGCTGGTGACTGGGGTGAAGTCGTAACAAGGTACCCCTACCGGAAGGTGGGGGTGGATCACCTCCTTTCTAAGGAGTTAAAAATAGGGGTCCTGCAGGGCGCTATTCCTAATAAATTTTTGTTCTTTGACATACTAGATAAGGTGAACGGACAACTGTGGGCCTATAGCTCAGCTTAGGTTAGAGCGCACGCCTGATAAGCGTGAGGTCGGAGGTTCGAATCCTCCTAGGCCCATTCTCTTTTTTTATGAGGATGGGTCTAAGGGGATTTGTGGGGGTGTAGCTCAGTTGGGAGAGCGCCGGCTTTGCAAGCCGGAGGTCGACGGTTCGAGTCCGTTCACCTCCACCACTTTTGTTAAGTGGTGGTAGCGAGTTTGATCTTTGACAAGTGAATAGGGGTGCGCATCTTGGCATCTTTAAGCTGGATTCTGTAGTCAAGCTACTAAGGGCTGGCGGTGGATGCCTCGGGTGCGGGAGGCGATGAAGGGCGTGGTAAGCTGCGATAAGCCCCGGGGAGCCGCACACAGGCGTTGATCCGGGGATGCCCGAATGGGGAAACCCGGCTGGGGTAATACCCAGTCATCCGCAAGGGTTACCTTGCGGAGGCGACACCGGGGGAAGTGAAACATCTCAGTACCCCGAGGAAAAGAAATCAACCGAGATTCCCCTAGTAGCGGCGAGCGAACGGGGAGGAGCCTAAACCAGGCAGGTGCCAAAGCCCGTGGGCGTTGCCTGTCTGGGGTCGTGGGACTGTGCCGGAGAGGGCCACGGACCTCTCGGGGAGTTACAAAACCATCTCTCTAGCCGAAGGCGCCTGGAATGGCCCGCCAGAGAGGGTGAAAGCCCCGTAGGCGAAAGGGAGATGGTCTCCCTGGGCACAGATCCCGAGTAGCACGGGACACGAGGAATCCCGTGTGAATCAGGGGGGACCACCCTCCAAGGCTAAATACTACCCGCACACCGATAGCGCACTAGTACCGTGAGGGAAAGGTGAAAAGAACCCCGGGAGGGGAGTGAAATAGAACCTGAAACCGCCAGCCTACAAGCGGTCGGAGGGGAGGAGCGATCCTCCCTGACGGCGTGCCTTTTGCATAATGAGCCCGGGAGTTGCCGTCGGTGGCGAGGTTAAGCCGTTGAGGCGTAGCCGTAGCGAAAGCGAGTCCGAATAGGGCGTTTAGTCGCCGGCGGCAGACCCGAAGCGGGACGATCTACCCATGGCCAGGGTGAAGGTGGGTTAAGACCCACTGGAGGCCCGAACCGGTGGAGGGTTAAAACTCCTCGGATGAGCTGTGGGTAGGAGTGAAAAGCTAATCGAGTCCCGTGATAGCTGGTTCTCCCCGAAATGCATTGAGGTGCAGCCTCGGGTGGTCGCTGCCGGGGGTAGAGCACTGTTTGGGCTAGGGGGCTTAACGGCCTACCGAACCCAGGCAAACTCCGAATACCGGCAAGCGAAGCCCGGGAGTGAGTCTTAGGGCGATAACGTCCTAGGACGAGAGGGCAAGAACCCAGACCGCCAGCTAAGGCCCCTAAGTCCTGGCTAAGTGGGAAAGGAGGTGCCCCTGCTAAGACACCCAGGATGTTGGCTTAGAAGCAGCCATCATTTAAAGAGTGCGTAACAGCTCACTGGGCGAGCGGGGGTGCGCCGAAAATTACTCGGGGCTTAAGCCAGGCGCCGAAGCTGCGGGTCTGCACGCAATGAGCGTGCAGGCGGTAGGGGAGCACTCCAGTTGCCGATGAAGGTAGACCGACAAGGTCTACTGGAGGTGCTGGAGGAGAGAATCCGGGCACGAGTACGCGATAAGGAGGGTGAGAATCCCTCCCGCCGTAAGCCCAAGGTTTCCTGGGGAAGGGTCGTCCGCCCAGGGTTAGCCGGCCCCTAACCTGAGGCCGAAAGGCGTAGGGGATGGGAAGTGGGGTTAATATTCCCCCGCCACCAGGATGGAGGCCAAGGGGTGACGCAGGAGGGAAGGGCTCCGGGGCTGTATGGTTGGCCCTCCAAACCTCTAGCCCGATGATGGACCGAGGCAAATCCCGGTCCGGAGGGTGAGGGGGAGTAAGGAACCGAGAGCTACGGCTCTCGGGAAGGAGCTCGGACCACACTGCCAAGAAATAACCTCGTGGCCGATGAAGTCCTGGTGACCGTACCGCAAACCGACACAGGTGGGCGGGCAGAAATCTGCCAAGGCGCGTGGGGTAACCCTGGCTAAGGAACTCGGCAAATTGACCCCGTAACTTCGGGAGAAGGGGGGCCCACTTTGGTGTAGGCCCTTGCGGCTGAAGCTGAGGTGGGTCGCAGGGAATCGGCGGTGGCGACTGTTTACCAAAAACACAGGGCTCTGCTAACTCGTAAGAGGACGTATAGGGCCTGAGGCCTGCCCGGTGCTGGAAGGTGAAGGGGTGGGGTTAGCGGGATTTATTTCCTGCGAAGCTCCGCCCTTAAGCCCCAGTAAACGGCGGCCGTAACTATAACGGTCCTAAGGTAGCGAAATTCCTTGTCGGGTAAGTTCCGACCTGCATGAATGGCTTAACGACTGCCGCGCTGTCTCAGCCAGGGGCCCAGCGAAACTGTAGTCTCGGCGAAGATGCCGAGTACCCGCGGTGGGACGGAAAGACCCCGTGCAGCTTTACTGCAGCTTGGCATTGAATCTTGGGGTAGGATGTGCAGGATAGGTGGGAGGCTGTGAAGCGGGGGCGCCAGCTCCCGTGGAGCCACCGGTGAGATACCACCCTTCCTACCTCAGGGTTCTAACCTGCGGGGGTTAGCCTCCCGAGGGACAGTGCCTGGCGGGCAGTTTGACTGGGGCGGTCGCCTCCTAAAGGGTAACGGAGGCGCCCAAAGGTCCCCTCAGGTGGTATAGAAATCCACCGTTGAGTGTAAGGGCATAAGGGGGCTTGACTGCGAGGCCGACAGGCCGAGCAGGGGGGAAACCCGGGCCTAGTGACCCGGTGGTCCTGTGTGGAAGGGCCATCGATCAACGGATAAAAGTTACGCCGGGGATAACAGGCTGATAGCGCCCGAGAGTTCACATCGACGGCGCTGTTTGGCACCTCGATGTCGGCTCATCCCATCCTGGGGCTGAAGCAGGTCCCAAGGGTCGGGCTGTTCGCCCGTTAAAGGGGTACGTGAGCTGGGTTCAGAACGTCGTGAGACAGTTCGGTCCCTATCCACCGCGGGCGCAGGAGGCTTGAGGGGAGCTGCCCCTAGTACGAGAGGACCGGGGTGGACGCACCTCTGGTGGCCCGGTTGTTCCACCAGGAGCAGTGCCGGGTAGCCATGTGCGGACGGGATAACCGCTGAAAGCATCTAAGCGGGAAGCCCACCCCAAGATAAGGCCTCCCGAGAGTGGGGCAACCCACTCCCTGAAGGGCCCGGGGAGAACACCCGGTTGATAGGCCGGAGGTGGAAGCCCAGCAATGGGTGGAGCTGACCGGTACTAATCGCCCGTGCGGCTTGGCTGCAGGTCCAGCTTAAAGATGCCAAAGATGCGATCCCTATTCACTTGATAAAATTTTTATTTATAGATTTCCCGGGTGCCCATACCGGAGGGGAAACACCCGTTCCCATTCCGAACACGGTCGTTAAGCCCTCCAGGGCCGATGGTACTGGGTGGTCTACCCACCTGGGAGAGTAGGTCGGTGCCCGGGAATTTTTTTTTGTTTTGAATAAAAAAATGTGCAAATTTCAGTATCAAATCATCAACTTTTTAACTTTGTCAAAATGTAGAGTCAATTGGCGTTTATTCTTTTAACCGTTCATATTAGAAAGTACCATATTTTTACTAGCTGGGGTAGGAAGGTGGTCGCGCAGGAAGGTTGATGCCTTCCTGTGAGGAAAGTCCGGGCTCCACAGGGGAGGGCGCCGGGTAATACCCGGAGGGAGTAATCCCTGGATAGGGCCACAGAAAACAGACCGCCCACTGCCCCTATCTTAGGGGTAAGGGCAAGGGTGAAAAGGTGGGGTAAGAGCCCACCGCAAGCCCTGGTAACAGGGCTTGGCACGGCAACCCCCGCCCGGAGAAAGGCCAAACAGAGCCATGGGTGCCCCGCCCGAAGGCTCGGGTAGGCCGCTTGAGGCAGAGGGGTAACTCTCTGCCCTAGAGAAATGACCACCACCTGGGCATAACCCAGGGACAGAACCCGGCTTACCTACCCCAGCTTCCTTCTATGCTTATTTTTTTACGATTGGCTTAATCGATAACTTAAGCAAATTGAATAATAGCTACACCAATCACATTCATTATCTTTTTCCGTAAAATAAAAATATGGAGTAGTTAACATATGAAATATCATTTGGCGCAAAAGGTTAGAAAATTTGTTAATCTTAAAAAGTTCTGCTTTTTTTATAGTTAAACTTTCTTCACCTAAATTTTCTTTAGCTTCTTCTACGGGTAAACTTTCTTTAGGTTTGTCTTTTGAGTTTTTTGGGATTAAAGTCAGTTTGATTAAGGTCGGTTTGATTAAAGAATAATCTGAGTTGATTAGGTTTCTCTTTTCTTTTTCGAGCCAAAGATAAAATGTTAATTGAAAATTGTTTAGATTACTTCCAAAAAGGCTCTTCCAATCTTCAAGTTTTTTTTGGTAATCAGAAAAAGTTTGGGATGGTTTAAAGTCATCTATTTTGATATTTAGAAATTTTTGAAAAATACTAGGTCTAAGACCAGCGGATGGGCTAGTTTTAAGGTCGAGGATAAGGTAGTTGAGCGACCCAGATGCTTCTTCTTCCATGCGAAGGTCGCATTTTCCGTAGAGCTTAACCTTAGAAAGACCTTCATAACCATCCATCGTTAAGTCAGCCACAACTGAATCTTCTATTCCTAAGACTCTTCTTTTAATTCTCTGCTTCTTGAGAGCCTCAAAATATTTTTTAAGAAAACCTTTAATCAGCATTCTAACCATTAGGTCTGACAAGGGGTCGAATTTTTCACCGAACCTCATTTCCTCCCAGACATTTTCTACTGTCTCATCAACCTTTTGAACCACCTCTTCAAAATCTATAAAATCGTTGGTTTTTATCCAGGGTGTTAAAAGCTCTTCAAGGATTTTGTGGGTTATACGACCCAAAAATGCTGCTTCGCTTTCTTCTTCTTTTATTTTTAACAGGTACATAAAATAGAATTTAGCAGGGCATCGAAGATAGGTTTCAAAGAAGGACCGGCTTAATGATGTTTTTTTAAGATATGAAAGGATGAGCTCTCTATGCTCGTCCGTGACCGGGATCCCTTCTTGAAAATTCCTTTTTGGAAAGCTTCTCAGAGGAGTTTCTTTTGCTAAGCTTTGTCCAGATTTAGCAAATTCATACTTTAAACGATAGATAAACCTTGATGGCTCATTAGCAGAGTCTTCACTTTCAACTCCAATGTATGTTATGAATAGCTCATCCACACTCTCAAGAAAGGTAAGAAAGTAATAATCCCAGAGAGAAGAGGTGAAAACAGGAAGACCAAAGTAGAAGCGTATCTCATCGGTAAGAAGGGGATTGAAATCTTCCCTAGGGGGAAGGACCCCTTCGTTCAAGTCCAAAAGATAGGCTTTTTCGAAGTTTAATAACCGGGTTTCTAAAAATCCAAGGATCTGAAGCCCCTTTAGTGGTTCCCCAGAGAGATAGTAGTTTGCCCTCTCTAAAAGCTTTCGCAGTTGATACAAGGGATATCTTTTATCCTCTATTCCTTCCCAGAGCTCATCTTGTAAGAAAAGAGGAAGAACTTCCGTTTTAAGGTAAGTTAAATAAGCAATTAACTCCGCATCATCTTTCGGAAAGAGTGGCAAAAGAAGTCGTAAGACCTCCTCTATAGCTTGAGCAAGCTTTACTGGGTCGTCTCCATTTTCCCAGTTTCTAAAGAATAGGTCATGAATTTTCGAAAGTTCAGCTTGGAAAAACGAACCTTCAGAAACTCCTATTAAAGCCTCTACTTCATCCAAGCTCACTCTCTCATACTTATTTTGTAATATATTAAAGAGAGCTTCTAAGAGCTTAGGAAGGAAGGGGAATAAAAGCTTAAGTAAAGGTTGGGTTAGGAGCTCAAGATACTTAGCCACTGGATATTTATCGTCAACCCTTTCTTTTTGGAGCTTTATGATGTTTAAAAGCAGGATGTTGATAGGATGATGATAAAGAGGGAAGCTTTGGGCAATGTTTATCTCCTGTAGGGGCGAATGTTCTCCCTCTTTTACTACTTCTTCAAGGGCATGAATTAAAGGGACTAAGGTTTCTTCTCTTGGAACGATTAACGCTATCTTCTCGGGAAGGCTCTCTGCTGAGAGCCCGTCGACATCTTTTTTCAAGTTGGAACAAACAAGCTCAACCTCTTCATGAACATCTGAGGTTTCAGAGATGATGACCGACGGAAGTTTTTTGCTACTTTCTATGCCCGCCTCAAGGGTGAACCTTTCAGCTGTAAGCCCTAAATCTTTAAAAGTCCTTTGCAAGATGGGATGGGGTTCAGCCTTTTCAGCATCCCAAGCAAAAACAAAGGTAGTGTCAAGGTTATCTATTTTGGCAAGCTCAACAAAAGCTTTTAGCAGATTGCTTTCGCTTTTTCTTAAGGCGGCAAAACCACAAAAGTAAAAAGATGAGATCTTTAGTTTTTTATAAGTATCTGCTTCTTGTAATTTTTCAGTAATCTTTTGCAGGAGTTGAGCTTCAGATAAGTAGTTGAGACTTGCGCTACGGGCTTTAAAATGTTCATATACCTTGGTTAAATTTTCTAAAAACTCTTGAGCTTTGTTTGGCAGTCCCTCAGGGGGGATTTTAAGGTCTTTTGGAGTTAGCCCTTCCTTTTCAAGTTCTTCAAAGACTTGTAAATAATGTCTTGTCCAATAGACATCCTCTTCGGGGTCTTTAAAGTTAAGTCCAAGTTCTTTAAGCGTCCTAAGCAGTAAAAGCTCAAACCCAGTATCTGTAAGAAGCTTGTATGAAAAATCTATAAGTCTTTCACCACAGAAGTTGATAAACTCTTCCCAGGAAAAGATTTTGGGTAAAAAAAAGGATTCTGAACTTTTATTTTGGATGAGCCTTCGAGTAAAATAAAGGCAAGCCCTTCGTGTGGGGAAGACAAATGCTAATTCAAGGGGACTATATTTTTTTTCTTCTAAGTCTCTAAAATAAAGCCTTGTGAGGCTATCCAAAAAGTGAGAGCTGGGTGGAATGAGATAGCTTCTCAGCATATCTTTCCTCTTCTTTTCCTTCTCTTAAAATCTCTTTTAAAGCCGGAGGTTCAATAGTTAAAAGATAAACCCTTAAAGGATAGTTCGGAAAGAGATTTTTTTGGAGCCGAATGTATTCGGTTACCTGCTCTTCGGAATAATCGGAAGCCCTAAGCTTAATCTCTATGAGAATGACCTCCTTTAAGCTTATCACTAAGATGTCCGGTCTTAAGATTTCTTGTTTCTCATGAAAATAAGCTTGGGGTTCAATAAGGATATTTTTTGCTTTTAATAGCAGTTCTCTGATTTCCTCTACCATCTCTCTATTTTTAAAAAAATTATTTAATAGATTTTGAGCCTCAGAGATAATTTTACTTCGATTGGGTAAGGGGTCGGGATATTTTCTCAAAGCCCTCTCAATCAAATCATTGATAATGTTTTGGTCGAATTTTTCTTGTGAAAAAATGCCATTTTCAATGAAGAGCTCGATAGAGAAGTGCAAAATTTCACCAAGTATTTTAGCAAATCCTTCCTCGGATAGGGTATAAGTATCGGTAAACTCTTGAAAAAGCTTAGGGGCTGATTTGGTGCTTAATTGCAAGGGCATTGTATATATAGATTAGCCTTGCCATTCTTTCTTGTCAACTTAGATAAATAGGGGTATTTTTTAAAGGTTGAATGCTTATCTTGCGAGGGGGAAGGTAATGGATATAGAGCTTAATCTCGTAGAAAAAGAAAAACGTATACCGCCTGATTTTTCTAACCTTGTCTTTGGTAGAATTTTCACTCCCCATATGTTTGTGATGAAGTATGACTGTGATAAAGGGTGGCATTCCCCTAAGATCGTTCCTTTTTCAAACATTGAACTTCATCCAGCTGCCATCGTCCTCCATTATGCTCAGACCATTTTTGAAGGGTTAAAAGCTTACTATGGAGTTGATGGGAAGATAAGGCTTTTTAGACCCTGGGATAACGTCGCTCGTCTAAACAGGTCTGCAGACAGGATGTGCATCCCGAAGCTTGACCCAGATTTTGTGCTCAAAGCTATAAAAACCTTTGTCCTTGTTGAAAAGGATTGGATACCAAGAAAGAAGGGGGCAGCTCTTTACATCAGACCTTTTATCTTTGGCACTGAGGGCTCACTTGGGGTTAAGCCAAGCCACGAGTATATTTTCATGATCATCGCCTCCCCGGTTGGTGCTTACTACGAAGAGGGTTTTAATCCCATTAAGATCTATGTAACGGAAGATTATGTGCGGGCTTTTCCAGGTGGGACGGGGGATGTTAAAGCAGGTGGAAACTATGCCGCAAGTCTTAAGGCTTTAGAGGCGGCAAAAAAGCTTGGCTATACGCAAATTTTATGGCTCGACGGGCTTTACAGGAGGTATGTAGAAGAAGTGGGCACGATGAATATATTCTTTTACTTTGAGGATGAGCTTGCCACACCAGAGCTCACCGGAACCATTCTTCCTGGTATAACGAGGGATTCAGTGATTAAGCTTGGGAGATGGCTTGGCATGAACGTAGTTGAGCGTAGAATCTCTATAGATGAGGTGATAGATGGAATTAAAAGCGGACGTCTTAAAGAATGCTTTGGTTCTGGGACTGCGGCGGTTATCTCTCCAGTTGGTTACATATATTTTCGTGGTAAAGAGTATGTGATCAACGATGGAAAAACAGGAGAAATAGCGAGAAAGTTTTTTGATTATCTTACAGGTATACAGTATGGGGAGATAGAAGACCCATTCGGTTGGACGATAACGCTTAGCGACTAAACAAAGTCAATAACTTTTCGAGCTTTAGCTATTTCCCGAGCGGCATCAACAGCCTTTTGCAACTCAAGGTCAGCCGCTTCCTCAAGACCTTTATCCCTTAAAACTTGGGACCTTGCCATGTAAGCAGCAGGATACATAGGCTCAAGGTCAATAGCCTTGGTAAAGAGCTCCAAAGCCTGGTCCAAGTCTTTCCTACGGTAATAAACTTGCCCTAACCGAAAATAAAGGCGAGCATTGTTTGGTTCGATCTTTAATGCGACCTCTAAGTCAGCCTGGGCAGAATCAAGGTCTTCTTTTTGGAGATAGGCAGCTGCCCTTGCCTCAAGCGCCGGGACAAACTCAGGATAGGAAGAAAGCACTTGAGAGAAAAGGCTAATAGCCTCATCCCAATTTTTTGCCTTTAAAGCTTTTGCCCCCTCTAAAAAAATCTTCTGAAACTCCTCGGGAAGTTTATCAATATCCATGGTTTCCCTCTCCTATTTAGATGAAAATTTCTTATTTAATTCTAACCCTTTTATTGCAGGATGCAAATCACTTCTCTAGTGCTTTTTCTCTTAGCAAATTTGGCTAACCGATTTTATTAACTTGGGAGTTTAGACCTTTTAGACCAGAGTGCAGCCAAGAGCTGCTGTGATCATTGGAGGGACAAGGATCTTTTGCCCAAGCAATTCTTCTAAAAGCTTAACTATGAGGGGATTTTTAGCTACTCCCCCAGTAAAAACGATATTTTCTCTAAGTCCTAGGCGATGAACTAAAGCGGATACCCTTTCAGCAACAGATAGATGCACCGCATAAGAAAGGTCAGATGGGTCAGCCCCTGCGTTTTTTAAAGATACTACTTCAGATTCTGCAAAAACAGTGCACATGGAGGAGATCTTGATCCGGTTTTTGGGGTTTAGCCCCAAAATAGGGATTTCTTCCAAAGGTATACCCAAGGATAGAGCCATAACCTCAAGGAACCTTCCTGTGCCTGCTGCGCATTTATCATTCATCACAAAGTTTTCAACTCCTCCGTTTTTACCGATGGCTATAACCTTGCTATCCTGTCCGCCTATATCGATAATGAGCTCGGCTTCAGGAAAAATCTCTCTTATACCCAGGGCTTGAGCTTTTATTTCAGTGATGGTCTCGGTCCCTAAATTTATTTTGGCTAAATTCCTTCCATAACCCGTTGCGACAACCTTTTCTGCCTTGTATAAATAAGGGGATATGAGCTCTCTTATGGTTAATAGGGGGTTATAGTATTGTCTAAAACTTTAAAATAGATAATTTCTGAACCCTAGCGAACCACAACCTTTATAGTCCTTGAGCCGATGTCTATCCCTATGCGCATGGCTAACCTGTTATCCTCTAAGCGTCTCTAAAAAGGCTTCAACTCGGGTCTGGAGCTGTCCTACATCCTCAGGTGAGTAGTCGCTCTCGACCATTAAAAAGGGAATGCCTTCCCTTTCACAAGTCTGCTTTACTTTTACAGCTTCGATAAGATAAGTTTGACAAAAAGTTAAAGAATAGTAAATCAGGCCGTCAGCTTTAGAATTTTTATACTCTTCTAAGATCCGCTCTATTCTCTCTTCGTTTGGGGTGAAGATAGCACAATGCACCTTCATTGACCTATCAACTATCGCATAAAGTTGGTCGGTTAAGTTATTCTTTTCCTCAACAAGGTCTTTAAAATACCTTGTGCCGATGCAAGACTCTTCATTTACTATGATGGCTCCAAGTCTTTCAACGATGTTGTGGAGCTTAAAATTAGGAAAAGCCATCGGGGTTCCGCTTATCATGACTCGAAGGGGTTTCTTTTCCCCATAGCCTATACCTTTTGCAATTCTGTCTTCAAGCTCGTCGCATAGTTCTTCAACCTTCGTTGCAAACCTTTCAGGGTCGTCATAATAGGCTATCTGTTCTATGAGAAGAACATCCTTCCCACTTATGGGTAAAACATCATGCTGACGGAGAGAATTTAACCTCTGTAAAGCTTTCCGTTTTCTGTTAATGATACGCACACCTTTGAGAAGTCTTTCTTCATCAAGCTTTATTCCAGATCTTTTTTCAAGCTCTTCCTTAAACCTAACTACCTCTTTAAAAAGGAGCTCCCTTTCTGTTTCTCTTTTCATAGGAGGGATTTCCATAACATAGGTTTCAATATCCCGATTTAGGACCTCCCAGGTTTTCTTTTTAGAATCGCAGGTTGTTTCACCAGCAACGAAATCTGCCACTTGAAAGTAAGGACAAACCCTTGATATTCTAAATCCATAAGCAGACTTGACTAAAGGGCAGATTGAGCGGGGTAAAATTCTTTCGGCATCAGGAACAGTTGCTTGGGACCCACCGCAAAGCCCGATGCATATGCCATCAAGAGCAACGACTATCTCCTCAGGAATATAAACACAGAAAGCTCCAACGACTACTCGACCTTCTTCCTTGGCTTCCACTATCTCCTTTATTCGCCCAGTATGAATGTTGGACACAATTTCGTCAAAGTATTTCATACCCTCTGGGCGAATTTCTTGATTTAAAAACATGTTCTTATACATTTGAGATAAAATTTCTCTCATTTTAGAAAGTCTTGTCACATCAACTCCAATTCTTTGCCAAAGCTCTGGGTCAGCTTTTACTAGGAACTCCATAGGGATCCTCCCTAAATAGATTTAGGATATTTCTAATACGGTATACTTTGATTTTTCAAAGGTTAGGTCAAGCTTATCCCAAAGCTCTCCGCCAACCTTGGCCTCAACCTCAAAGGTCACCTTTAGTTGTTTTTTCGTCATTTTTCTTAAATTCTACATACAGTATGGGTGCTCCGTAAACCTTATCTTTGTTGATCATATATTTTCCTGTTGTTTTAACATCCATTTTGATAAGTTTTTGATAATCTGTGTCGTAAGGAATAGGGCCCCAAAGCCTTACATCTTCTTTAAATGGCAAGTTAGTTTCATACAATAGTTTTACTTTATACCTTTCTTTTCCGTAACTAATTTTAGGTAGAATAGAGGCTCCAACGACATAGTGTCCTCTTTATTGTGTAAAAAATTCTCCAGGAAGAGCATGGTAGTTCCCCGATTCAATCTCCTTAAACCCCCTTAACTTCCTTGAGTTTAACCTCTCATTCAGCTCTTTCAAGA
>Ga0080005_144379_pt1 | contig 33499 bp, 37 predicted proteins | sample JossMetagenome_2_FD_69208 | JGI IMG/M metagenome (GOLD analysis project Ga0080005, IMG submission 69208) | Hot spring sediment microbial communities from Joseph's Coat, Yellowstone National Park, USA - JC3_ASED (SPADES assembly) (version 2) | ecosystem: Environmental > Aquatic > Thermal springs >...
TGCAACGTTCCTTCAACAATATGCTTCCCACCAGGGATATTTTGTGGATCATACGACGAAAACTGCTGTTGCCAGCTACCACAAACAACCACAATCCCTCCAACAACCTCACCCACCACAAGTCCCACCGCTTCACCAACAACCTCCCCAACTGTGATGCCAACGACACCGACGTTGGTCGTTGCACCACCAACTCCTCCACCGAAAGTTAGCACAACGGCAATTATCATAGCTGGGGTTGGGGTAGGCGTGGTGTTGGGTTTTCTTGTGCCGTACTTCCTCAGCAAGAGGAAAAAATAATCCCTTAAAAAGGCATTTACGTTTGAGTTCTGAGCTATGGCGCTTTTAACGGTTAAGGTCAATGGGAACGTTGTCTTCACAACGAACAACTCCTCAGGCTCAACAACTGTTGATGTAACGAACTACGTGCAGTTTGGCAACAATACAATAGAGATAGATGTTGGCTCCGGGGCATGTCCAGCATCATGGCTCTTTGGCTGTGTCTCTAAACCGGGTAATATTGGTTGTACTTATCCGTCTGGTGTACTACAGAGTGCAAATTATTTTCCACCACCATATCTAAGTTTTAATAATCTATGTAATCTATCCTGCTCGAACTGCACAGTTGGTTCATTCTCGGGTGGAGGCCAGTCTAGCTGTCCAAGCGGTGAATCATGTAGCCCACCAGTGCTACCGCCAGGTACGTACACAGTTGCATTCACTATACCAACAAGCTTCCAATCATACATGAGCCAAGCTTCATCCTTCAACAATGTACAATTAGATATATCATGGAGCACGCAGAACAATGGATTGCAAGTTTACATTACTGGGAGCTACAATCTGTATGCGAGCTACGGCAACTGCCCAGCGTTCAACAAACGCATTTACTCAATATCAATGTTACCACAGATACCGGTGTCATGCCTATCACAGATGTACTTCGATATGAGCAAACTGTACCAGTACGTTTCATCAAATCAATCATGGTATGTATGCGTGCCTGTTGAACTTAACGGTTTAGCATTATTGGCAGACGCGTCTTGTGGTAGTAGTTACCCACCAATTGGGCAGTGCGTAGTTACCTGTGTTGGTCCAACTACAAGCATTAATTTCATTAGCAACCAAAACGTCTGCCAATATTCATTGCTCACGCTACCACAGTTCCTAATAGCTAAGTTATATATAGACGGTGTATACGTGGGAACTGTCAACCTACAAGGACCAAGTCAGTGGGGACAGAATGCTAGCTATGGGACTGGAGGTGTGGTGTGGAACTTCCTGCAAGGTGTTACAAATTCAATAGGTGGTGGTTGTCACAATTTATGCATGCAGTTGTACTACTACGACCAAAACGGTAATTTGGTACAATTCGTGGACCCACAAGGCAACACGCAGTGGTGTACTCAGTTCATTAAGATGTATGATGGCTCAATCAAGCCGTTCGACCTGGGCGGTGGGATAAGCGGCACCCAACCTTGGCAGTGGGGCTGTCCCGAAACCAGCGTTGTGGACAACGCAATAAAGAAATCAATCACTGTGAGGTCAACGTTCCCATCATCAATAACGCTAAACGGCACTGGTTATGCAAACGGTTACTACTGTAGCAACTGTAACCTAATACCCGAGATAGCAACATACACCCCGTATCTGGGTTGTGGATACATATATCCAATAAGCCTAGCCGGTCAGAACCCATTGACTGGTCAACCTTACGGTTGTTATGGTTCCGTTCCAATGACGAGCAGTAACTACTCAAGCTTTGTTGCGTTGGACAAGAACACTGGGTATTACTTCCTATGCGCCGGCAACCTCACCATGCAGATGTGCAACGATAGTTCAAGCCCAGGCTCAATAGTTGTTGGCGGTACAACGCTACAGCCAGGGCACTGTGCGAACTTATCAACATCCAATGTCTATTACGGTTACTTCCCATATGGTGTAAACATATATGTACCTGAGGGTAACCCGGGCGGTACGTACAAGCTCATATTCCAGTACGTGGGTAACCTACCGCAAGTGACGGACGGATATATAGTAGGTACCTTGAACAACCAAGTCCTATGGAGCCAGACAATAACAATAACGGTTTCTGGACCACCACCGCCCAGCGGATGCAACGTGGCGGTTAACGTTGCCAGTAGCCCAGGCGGTATACCGGTCTCAGCATCTCCAACCTCCACGAGCATAAGCCAAGGGCAGTCGGTAACAATCCAGTTCTCGGCACCAGAGACATATTCAATAGGTGGGTACGGCTATAAGTTCCAGTACTGGGTCATCAACGGGCAGACGTACACAGAGACAAACCCGTCAATCACAGTGACGTGCCAGCAAGCTGGGCAGACAATAACCATAAATGCAATGGCATACTACCAGCTAGTAAGCACGCCAACTACCTCGCCAACAGTTAGCCCGACAGTTTCACCAACAGTCTCTCCCACGACACTGACATATGTACCACCGCCAACATCGCCCACGGTATCGCCGACAGTGCCAACAGTTAGCCCAACCGTATCGCCGACCACGCCGACATTGGTTGTTTCACCACCGCCCCCACCGCCGACGGTAACGACGAAGGAGCTGGGCATACTTGGGCTAGCCCTAGCAGTAGGTGCGTTGATAGGCCTTAGCGCCTACATGGCAACATCAAGGAGGAGGAAAACCTAATCCCTTTTAATTGCCCTTGCTCTCATAAAATTGATGAGCACCTCACCTGCGAATATCTATCCGTCATGCAGTGGGAACGCGTGCACTTGGCAGATTACAATGAGCTTCTCAGACACTTGTAGCTCACCGCTTTGCCTAGGCGGTTGCGCCAAGTCCAACCTCTTCAACCTAGTCATGCCCAGCGTTAATGTTCCATTAACAAGTGCTACTTTGCAGGTGAGCGCCAAGTGGACTGACGGTACCATCTACTCAGTTTATTTCCTAGATAATGAAGGTGGTGTAACGATATTCTTCAACGGGCAAAAAGTCGTTGAAGTCTTGGGTGCACCTGCTTGCGCCAAGTCTTGCTGGTCCTATCCATACTTCTGTAGCTGTACACCGCCCGACCAAACATATACGGTGAACATAACAAACTTGTTCCAGCCTGGGATGAACGCCCTAGAGGTTAGGGAGGATATCGACTGTGCAATAAGTGCGTGGAATTTAACAATAACGGTGGCGGCAACATACGCTCAACCGGTTGTCCCAACAACAACGGTTACATCATCTTCGCCAACCTCAATAGTAATATATCCACAATCCCCAACGCCTTCAACAACACCATCTAAGGTCAGCTGGACACCAATAATAATTGGTGGGCTTGTGATTGCAGGCGTAGTAGCCGGCGTGGCGGGCTATATGTCGGCTTCCCCAGAGACCAAGAGGAAGGTGCGGGAGACAGCTAAGAGGGCAGTGAGGGCGGCAACCAGGGCAATCAAGAAGGCAAGGGGTGCAGAGGAATGAGCACCTGCCCAGCCGGCTTCAGCTACGTGACAACCACGCAGGTGGACAGCCAGACAATCACAGTGTGTAGCAACTACCCGCTGAATCAGCCAGCGCCAACCCCCTCTCAATATGTTGTCGATGTGTACTTCTCAGCGCCAGTTGCTGGAATAGACACGAAGCAGGTGGAGCAGGCGGTGGTTAATGCCTTTCAGCAGAGGGGCTATAACGTAAGGGTCCTCGCAGTGACGGTGGTGAACCCGCAACAGCTTGAGCTCTGGCTCCAAGCTTCATCCCCAGCTCCCATAATCGTTGGTGTCATCGTCGCCCTAGCTCTAGTAGCCATAATTGCGGTGGCGATATACCTAATCACAGTGAACGTAAAGCAAGTCCTCACGGCACCAAGCCCAACAGCGAAGGAGGCAGTTACGGCTGGGACAATAGCCCTACTCATCGGCGCTGTTGCCCTCGCTGCCTTCGGCATTGGCTACCTCATCAAGCAACTTAGGGACAGTTTCGGTTTTCACGAATATTCGTAGGGTTTATTACCATTGATGATGGAGCGATGGGTTTATTAAACCCAACTCCAGCACTTTAATTGTGCCCCTGGGGTCCCGAGACCCGTAGGGCTGTGATCCGCGGGTGACCGTTGGTGAGCTACTGCGGTGAGCGGCTCCAGGGTGACCGTCGGGAAGGAGACGGTGGTTCAACCGCCGTCTCCGGAGAGACGGAAAAGGTACGTAGGGCCCATCTTATTGCTCCCTCAACACCATCCGCATTTTTGGCAAGCAGTATGGTCCAGTTTTTCTCCAGCCTGTATGCCCTCTCCCTCATGAGCCCCTGGAACGTGAAGTAGAGAATGTCGTCCCAGAAGTCAATCACGAGCCCAAACCTCTTCCCCTCCCAAGGTCTGAGTGCCCTCCCAATCCTCTGGAAAATCCTGACCGGCGAGGTGCTACTCCCCATCTTGACCAGCGCCCTGAGGGGCGGTATGTCCAACCCCTCGTCACCGACCACTGTCGTGACTATGAAGTCCAGCTTCCTCTCCCTAGCCAGGTCGAAGACCTCCTTCCTCAAGCTACCCTTGACGGAGCCAGTTACTAAGTAGGAAGTGAAGCCCGACTTCACAAGCATGTCGTGCATCACGGCGGCAGGCATCCTCTCCTTCATCATGAACATCGCAGGGGTCAAGTCGTACCTCTTCAGCATTGACGCTATCCTCAGCGCATCCCTGTACCTATCCTCATCATACTTGTAGAGGAACTCCTTAATCAAGTTGTACTCAGTGGTCGCCTGGAGCTTCCTCTCCTTCAATGCGTCCAGCTTGTCCGGGTGGAACGTCTCCACGAACTTGAGGAAGGAATTAACATCAACCCTCCGCTTGTACATGATGATGACGGCAGGAACCAAGTAGCCCTTGCTTATCAGTTCACTCGACGTCACCCGCCTAGGGATTATCTCCCCAGCAACGGCGTATATATGCATCGTCCAATCATCAGCCCTCCATGGGGTTGCGCTTAGTCCTATTCTCACGGAGTAGGGGTTGGATAGGAGGGTGTAGGCGACAGTCCTCGCCGCTTCGTGCTGTATCTCATCTACAATCACAAGCATCCTGCACTTGTCTATGCCCAAGTCAAGGCATAGGTAGTGCTTCGCCAGCGCTACCTTCTCCTCTGTTGGGAGCTTCACACCCTCGTTATACTCCTTCTCTATCTCCTCTTCCTCCTCCATCGCCTCCAGTATCCAGTAGAGGAAGTCCTGGCTGTGGACGGATGCATAGTACCTCCTGCCCTCCATGAGGGGGAAGAACTCGTTGAACTCCCTCATTGAGATCTGCATAGGTACGCCTATATTCACCATGGTCTGAGTCTCGTAGAGCGCGTTGAACATGGTCTGGACGGTAGCTACAGTTACCTTCCCAAGCCCGAACTCCTCGTGCGTCACAACGCCAATGTCATCTACACCCCACTTCCTTATCCAGTCAGCCATCTGGAGCACCAGGTCTATGGATGGGGCGAGGGCGAACACCCTGTCCACCTGCTTCGTGTCTATGAGGTGCTTGATGAGCGCCCCAATCATGTACGTCTTCCCACCGCCAGTAGCCATCATCACAGACCCAGCCCCAGAGATGCTGAGCCAATCGACCAAGGATCTCAAGACCTCCACTTGGTAGTCCCTCAGCCTGCTGAGTATGTCTTGGCTGAAGTCTGCCGTGAACCTCACTGGGTACTTAAGCTTCGGTTGCTCGTACCCAAGCGACCTCAAGAACCCATAGAACCTCTGGGTGAACCCCCTAGGTATCAGCAACCTATCAACACCAGCCTTCTGGTACAAGCACACGGGCGTGTCCCTCACGGGGAAGCACAAGTTATTAACAAGCCACTCCTTCACCTTATCCTCACCAACCTCCGATAACAAGCCCTGCACGTCCAGATAGTTCCCATACCAGCCAATCCTTGCCACGCTAACCCTTTTAAACTAAGCAAAATAAGCCTTTTGACCACTATGGGGCTTGCACCAATCATGTTCACATGCATACCCCAGTCCCAGAAGACTGATGGAGTATGCGTCCAGGACAACTGCCCACCAGGCTACTGCGTAACCCAAGCTGTAACTCCCTCTGGACCCCCAGCGGCTGGAGCTCCAATAAGGGCTCCACCAATCCAAACCCCGGTTGGCGTCGTAGCCGCGGCAACCACAACTGGTACAATCACGCCAACCCAGACCAGCGGAGCAGTAAGCTTGGCAATAGGCTCAATACTGCTGGTCGCCGGCATAGGCTCAATAATCTACGAACTAGGACTACACAAGCACCCAATCTTCGGTAGGACTATAACCAGTTTTTTCAGAGCCTGGCGACGCTAGCGACAAGCCAAGTGATTAACGCAATAGCGTCGAGCATGTCATAAAATTTTTAAATAAAAACCCTCACCTATTTTCTGTGGCAATCGATTATCGCAGGTTGAAGCCTGAGAAGGGCTTTGGAGGGGTCACCCACTCGGAGGACGTCTACAAGCTTGCCTTGGAGAGGGGGTTCATCTCGGAGAGGGATTACGAAATGGCATCTAGGTACTGGGAGCTCTCCGAGAGGGGCTTCTCCATGAGCCAGATAGCTAGGGCTCTGGGGATGAAGGACGAGAGACAGCTGTACCGCAGGCTGAAGAGGATATCCAAGAAGGTGGCGAGGATGTGGTTCGACCCATACGGGGGCGAGGAAAGGCTGGAAAGGGAGGGCGAGGGCGAAGTAAGCGAGGAGGGAGGCAGGGGAAGAAGGTTCGGCTTCGGGGAGAGGAGGCCGGATGACGAGATAATTGACGATAGGCTCCTCGACTTCGCCCTGAAGGGGGATGCCCCAATCCTGCTTGAGGAAGCCCTTAAGTATAAACTCCTGCTAGAGTATCTAACACAACAAGAACAAATTGAGGAGGGAGGCGAAGAAGGCGTTGGGCAAGAAATAGAGGAGATCCAAGAAATAGAGGAGGAACAACCTGCTGTCTCTGAGGAGGCAGAAAACGAAGAGGTATCATAATCATGGCCAAGTCTCATCCCTTAGGGCAGAGTCTCCACTGCCTGGGGTTCACGGGGATATGTTTATAAATTCCAGCTTTTTTTATTGTTTTGTGCCTGGGGTGGTGCCTTCTTTTTCCTTGGATGAGCCGGTGGGGCGATTACCCACTGTTTTCACCACCCCGGGCACTAAATCTTCTCGCAAAAAGAAGGACAGAAATAAGCGTAAGCAGAACGAAAACAAGCGTACTGTCAGGCTTAGGTTGTTGCCTAGTGATTCTCAAGAGAGGAAGTTGATGAGAATAGGTGATGCTACTGCTAGGTTATGGAATGAGTTGAATTACGTCAGGCTGGTTCAGTATAGAGAAACGGGTAGGGTGGACTTTGAGAGTACGGAGCATGAGTTTTACTATAAATACAATGACGTATTAGGCGTAAACGCTGGGGTTGTTATTCAGCTGAACAACCAGGATTGGTCATCATATTTCGAATTGTCTAGGCTGTATAAACAAGGCGAGTTGCCGAAGTTTTACGGAAAACCTTCGCCGCCAGGCTTCTGGAAGGATAAAGTGCTCGGGAGGAGGGAGTTGATAATCTTGGTGAGGAATGACAAGTACTACATAGAACCAATCAGCGGTGGGGAAGGATACATCGTATTAAAGACATGGGGCTTGAGGATTAAGTACGCCGGGAGGATTAAGTGGTCTGGCAAGCAGGGCACGCTAGTAATCAAGCTTGAGGGTAACAGATGGTTCGCCTATGTGCCAATCACCGTTGGGGAAAAACCAGCGAAGAGTAACCCAAAGGGTTACGTGAGGGGCATCCATGAGAAGATACAAATCGAGAATCCTAGGGGTGGTAATAAGGCTTTCATAGACATCGGCTTAAACAACTTGTTCGCTGTGGTGTTTAATCACACTGACGTTGCTATCCTAATTAAGGGTTCGACAATAAAGGCTGAGTACTACTGGTGGAAGCGTGAAATCAAGACCTACCAATCCGTTAGGGATTGGCTCAAAAACCATGGTTTTGAGTCGTGGAAAAAGTACCACACTTATTACTTACACGCGGTTTACAAGCAACATGAAAGGCTTAGGCACTACTACCGAACGTCAATTAGGTTCCTAGCAGAGACTTTATGGGAGATGGGTGTCAATGAAGTGTTCATTGGTTATCCGTATCTAGTTAGCCAAGACAATGGTAATGAGTACAACACAAATATCTGGTGGTATGCAAAAACCATTAAATGGTTCAGTGAGGTATTACAAGAATACGGAATCAAACTACACATTGTTAATGAGTACGGAACAAGCAAGCAATGCTCCATATGCAATGCAAGCCATGAGAATGGTAGGGTGAAGAGGGGACTCTATGTATGCGAAAGCACGGGCATAAAGATTAACGCCGACATAAACGCAGCGAGGAACATCGCAAAAAGAGCCGGTTACGAAGTACCTATGCCAAGAAAAATACTGAGTTATATAGTAACAAGCAATGGCGTGAAACCATTAACCCCCAAAGAGGGGGTAACACCCGAGACCCCCAGGATTAAACCCGCCCACTAAGGGCGGGAAGGGGTCAGTGATTTTACGACCTGCTCGTAAAATTCATTCCACTTGCTTGGGTGTAGGTAGTCGCATCCAGCCCTCTGGGCGTTGATATCATCGCCTGGGTTGTCGCTTATATAGATACACTTATGGTTTGGGTACCTAAGCCTAGCGCTCACAAGAGCCTGCAACCTATTGCCGGGGACAACCACCCTAGGCAGGGGAAGGTTAGCGCAGTTTCCGCTCTCGCTCACAATAACAACCACAAAACCCCTACCCATCAAGAAGTTCAGCTGATTTAGCTTCACCGGCCCAGGTGGTTGCCCCGTCTCCAAGGTTCCGTCGCAGTCGAGAAGTAATAACATCGAGAGAAAAAGAAAGTCTTTTATTTAAATCTGTTATTATGGTTTGATGTCTTCACCAAATGACGAGGAGAAGAAGGATAATGAGGAGAAGAAAAGCAAGGAGGAACAGCCGGAGAAGAAAACTGAGGAGGAGAACTTCGAGGTCCTACAGAGGGGGGCTACAGGCGGTGGCGAGGGAGCTGGAGAGGAAAAGGGGGCGGGAGCTCCACCAGGGGCTCCTGGTGTGAGCCCAATTGAGGTGGACGCCGAGTTCATTAGGAGGATTTTGATGGCTCCGGGCGACACGAGGAGGACGCTTGTCAGCCAGTGGATTTCCGCACATGCTTGGTGGAACCAAGCAATACTGAACCTGGGCGTTACCGTCTTTGACCTGGGGCTCTCAATTGTTGGGAGGAAGAAGCTGTCCGCCGGCGAGGACATCGTGGCTTGGGCGAGCGACCCAAACAATGTCGTCAAGGACATAGTCAACTACATTTATGACTTGAGCAAGTTCGTGGATGAGTACGAGAAGTACCAAGAGCTACAGAAGACCATGGCGTCATGTGAAGCCTACGGCAGGCTCCTGGAGCTCCAGGTTGAGAGGATAGTGCAGAGGTACAATGAGCTCCTCGGCTTTGCAAGGTACCTCCAGGACTTGCTGAGGCTTGCCCTAAAGGTCATGCCGAGGTCATCGCTTGAGAAGTTCGCACTACTCATACCCCTCAACGCACCGCCCGAATTGGTTGAGGAGGTGAAGAAGGAGCTGGGGGAGGGACAACAATGAAGGTCCTAGTCTTCTCCACACAAATTCTTCCAACCCCACCGCCGTATTACGGAGGTGCTGAACTCGTTGCCTTCACAGATGCCCTCTGGCTCGCGAGGAGGGGGCATGATGTTATCCTCGTCGCTACAAAGCACTCCAAGGCGTCGGCCTTCTACCTAATGGGTTTTGAGCCACCCTTCAAGGTGGTCGAGTACGGGGAGCCGGGGACAGTGGACAACAAGAAGCTTGAGGAGGAGGCGTGGGAGAGCCTTGAGGACAAGGACTACGACATAATTATAGACCACAGCTGGAACAAACCAACCTATAAGTCGAAACTGCCCGTGCTTGGCGTTGTGCATGGGTTGAACCCTCAACCACCGTTCTGGAGACCTAGGGATAAGCCTTGTCTGCTTGGCGTCAGCAAGTTCCACGCGGTCTACTTAGCAAACTACTGGCTCGTGAATGTTGCCCACCTACCGAACCATATAGTCACCGAGCCATACTTAAGGTACTCGGTTGTTGACGAGAAGGAGGATATGCTGGTCTTTCTCGGGAGGGTGGACCCGGGCAAGGGTATAATGTACTTCATACAGCTGTGTGCCCAAGTGCCTAAATACAGGTGCGTAATCATTGGCGACGATTCCCTACTGGTAAATCATGACTACGTGAGGAAGGTCTATGAAGTTGCAATGAGACTACCCAATGTGGATTGGCTGGGTATGCAACCCTTTGATGCGAAGGTGGACTACATAAGGAGGGCTAGGGCCGTGTTCGTTTATCCCGTCCCACCCTATGCGGAGGTGTTTGGATTGTGGGCATTAGAGGCGTTTCTCATGGGTACTCCCGTGATAACTAGTCCATATGGGGCAATGCCCGAGTATGTAGTCAGTGGGTACAACGGATTTATAATTCACCCAGAGGATTTCAACCAGCTTCCGAAGCTTATGGAGAGACTCCCAACACTGAAGCTTGCAACTCCAAGCGAGCTGAGACTCTATGCGCTGAGGAACTTCGGGGAGGAAGTAATAGCCCCAGAGCTTGAGAAGTTAATGAGCTACTGCAAAAACGAGGGGTGGTAATCCCTTTTTCTCGCAACCCTTTTAAATCAAGTCCTTCTCTTAGTTTTGAGGACTATGTCCATTTCATATGAATTTGGGCCCAAGTTCGAGCCAGTGGCGCTGCCGGGGATGTACATCTCAGTAGATGGGCAGTTATTCAAGGTCAACCACATCTATCCAATACCATCACTTAGGCTACCATTCGCCCCGAGGACGAATCCTGTCATACAGCAGTTGAGCGCTACGGTTAATCCGCTTGCTCCAACGTATACATCAATAACAAACCCAGCCGAGCTTGTGACAGCCTACGGTGCCCAGACGTATAATGTATTGTTCCAGCTCTGGTTCAAGTACATAAACTTCCCAGTCATGGTGCAAGTGGCAATAGACGGCGCCCAGAACAGCCTTTATAGGACATCCCAAGTCGTGACATATATTGACTGGGACACACCAATATCAGAGACGCAGTTCTTCATAGGGCTCGGGCACCAAGTGACGTTTAATGTCTACAACCCATTTCCATTTCCATTACCGGATGGAATGCACATAGGCAACATCTACGCAGTCTTGTTCGGCTATAGATATGATCTGGAGCCGGTCGAGAAGACGCCCGTACCGCCAGTCCAAGTGACGCTGACAACGCCGGGCACCGGTAGGCCAATAACAATGGTCACCATAGGGGGTGGTGGGCCATGACAGAGCTCGAAACACCGGTGGAGAGGTTGATAAGGATACCAACAACACTCCTCACTCCGAGCACGCAGAACTTGATGTCCAGCCCATTCACCAGCCAATACGGAGTGCCGGTCAGCCAGCTCAAGCTGAGGGAGTTCATGATAGTAAATCCACTGAATACAAACGTGCTGGTGACGCTGTACGACATAGTCTATACATCCCCATCATCATACACGTACTTCCCAGTGATCCAAGTGCTGGTCTCATCAAGCCAGACAACGGTCGAGTTCAAGTATAGGGAAGATGAAGCATATATCTTCGGCGGAGGCTTGGCGGCGTCGTCACAGTTCACGGGCGTGTACCTATCAGCAGTCGTTGAGGTGGAGTAATAATTTGGAGTAATAATTTCCTGTAAAAAGATTTTTAAACACAATATTAGTTTTTAAGCCAATGGCTAACCAAGGGACTGCTAACCAAGGACAGGAGGAGGACATCAACAAGTTGATAGACTCCTTGCTCCCAGAGCACAGGGATAGGCTTAGTCGTGTCTTCCAGCTTGTGTCCAGCGCCCCAGAGGACATTAGGAAGGGTTTGTTTGAGGATAAGGAGTTCTCGGATATATTGAAGTATATGATAGTTAGGGACTTATTCAAGGAGGACAAGGATAAGGATGCGATTTACAAGCTTATCCTCAAGCAACAGCTTAAGCCAAGCTCGAATAGCGGGTTGTCCAAGAAGGACGTGAGGAGGATAGTGAGGAAGACCATGCTGGAGCTTGGCATGAACTCGCCGGTCGCCTATGTAAAGCAGATGGCGAAGCAGGCGAAGGAGTGGCAAGAAGCATTGAACGAGCTGAAGAACGTTGCTGGTCTCCTAACACCCGAGGATGTGGAGGAGCGCTTAGAGAAGATAGTAAGGGAAAACCTTAGTGAGAAGGCGGCGGAGAAGTATGCAGAGGCTGTGAAGGAGGAAATAAACTATAAGTCGAGGGTTGCGGAGACCGTGTTGAGGTTGGTCGATAGGTTCATAGATAGGGGGCTGGACTGGTTCTCCACGTGGATTTCCCAGAACTTGTTCGCCACTACTCAACAGCAAGGTTTAAATCAGCAACAAGCCACAATAGCACCTGATGAAGCGCAGAGAATCCTGGAGGGATACATTGGACAAGGTGGCTCAAACGGCGGAGGCGGTGTTCGACAAGGTAACATCCAAGCTCCTGCCCAAGACAGCAATGAAGTTGCTCCAGCGCCTGTACAGCGACCTGCCGGTAATCCTGTTCAGGCGGTCGCAAATGGTACAGGGGTGGGTGGCCCAGCTAGTTCAGGAGCGGGGAATAACGGATTCACAACAAGTGGGCCAGTTCGTGTCCCAGCACCTCCAAGAGTTAGTCTGGGAGGCGCTGGAGTCCCACTGGCAAGAATGGGACGAAGAATTAGTGTTAAACCAGCTGACGCAGGGGAAGGGCAAGGACCTGCTCCCAATCCTTCAGAGGTTCATCCTTCCGGCGGTCCTTCCCCTCCTGGATGAGATCACGCCTGACATAACAAAGCTTGAGACGGCAGAGGAGCTCGACTATGTCATTACGAACAAGATGAAGGAGCTAATGATAGATGCCGACAGGGACCAAGACCTAGCCAACTTGATAAAGGTCTGGTCGAACATGAAGAACTTCTACCCACACGTCTACCAGAGGCTCCTCAATATAGTCCTCATAATCATGCAGGGCATCAGCAGGGAAAGAAAAGCTTAAAAATCACTAATGGTGAGGTAGCAAGATGAGCGAACTCAAGCTCCTGCGAGAGGCGGAACTGACCCGTGAACAAAGGGAGGACTTGCGGGACTCCATAGGCGCAAAAGGGGTCCTTGTACCAATACTGGTCTCAGAGGATGGATATATAATTGATGGAGTCAAGAGGTGGGTGATAGCGAAGGAGCTGGGCATAGCGGATATACCAAAGAGGGTCATCCCGGTCAGATGCGCTGAGAATATGGACCTATGCAAGGCCTTGAGGGTCGTCTCAAATACCGTCAGGTGGCCGTCAGTGACAATGGAGGAGAGGAGGAACGTGGTGTTGGTCTACACCAAGCTGTTCCTTGAGAAACAACCCGAGGACGTGGTATTGAAGGTGAGGGAGAGCTTGAGGAGGGGCGAGGTTCCAAACGTGCTGAGGGATTGGATAGTGCAACAGACTGGGCTCCCGAAGAGCACAATATATGACGACCTATCGGTGCTCCTCACAATACCTGACGTGAGGAGGCTCCTGCTTGGGGAAGAGGAAAAGGTACCAGCTGTTGTTCTTACAATACCAGCATCTGCCCGCGAGGAGTTGCAGGAGTTGCCGGAGCCAGCGAGGGAGGAGGTCATCAAGGCAGTGAAGGAGGGGAAGGTGCCGCCAAAGCAAGTGAGGAAGGTGATAGAGGCAGTGAAGAAACAGCTTGCGCAACCTGAGGTGAAGCCGGAGGAGGTGAGGGAGGTAGCAAGCGAGGGCGTTGTAAAAGGAGAACTCCAGAGGATACATGAGGAGGCGGCCAGGAAGTTAATAAAGTCCAGCGACGACTTATATGATGACATAAGGAACGGGAAGGTGAAAAAGGACGATGTGGTGGTGTTATTCAAGCCTGCGCAGATGTCGAAGGCGTCATATCTATCCTTCATGACGAATATGCAACAGCTTGCACTAAACATAGGGTTCAGCAATGAGTTCCTGGAGGCGGTAGGTAGCGCGGTGGTGAAGCTACCTCCGTATCCCACTAAGCTGGATGTAATCCCGTGGCTATTTACATTCGTCTGTGAGGCATCGAGGAATTTAATTTCAATCGACGAGGAGCTGAGGGCGAAATACGGCGAACTAATTGACAAAGTATGCGTGAGGAGGGAAATACCAGAAATCGAGCGTTTGCTCCTTCTGGTATAAAGGCTTTGAAAACTTTCCAAGCAAATATTTTTAAATCGATTTTTAAAATGATTTCGTAATTTTCAACGAAAATTCTAACGGAGCATAATACTTAAAAAACAGGTTTTAGAGGAGAAGTTGTGTGGAGCTTTTACGACAAAGACGGCAAATTCCTTCCGCCAAGGAAGCTCCTGCTACACAACGGCGAGGAGGTCGACCAAGCGGAGCTCTGTGAGAAGCTCGCTGACATGTGTGAAAAGGGCGGCATCTGCTCCTTCGTCTCCGCCGCCGGCACGGGCAAGACCTTGATAGCCCTCTGCGCTGCGGTCTCCATAGCTCAAGATGGGATTGAGAGGGGCAAGAAGATAGCCCTCCTTGAGCCGTATAAGCTCACGGAATCATCGATGAGGGACACACTTGAGAGGGTCGCTAGGCTCCTGCTCAGCGGAGTTCACGTGAGGCCTGTCGACATATACGGGAAGGACGAGTTCCCATGCCCCTTCCTTCAAGCCAAGGGAAATCTAGCCGCAACGGCGAAGAGTTGCGCCAGGGGCGAGTGCCCGCTCTATATCCCGCCCGTTAAGCAGAAGCTTGAGGGCGAGGGGTTTGTGCAGGTAGCCAGGTGGAACAGCGCTTCGCTATATGGCGCCACAAGCGTCCCGCAAGAGCTCGTAAACAAAGGCGCGGTCTTCTACTCCGGCGCCTATCTTTGCCCCTACTATGCCCAATACATAGGGCTTGATAACGATAAGGGCCCAGCAATAATCATCACAAACTACCAGAAGTTCCTAATTGATTACACCCTCGGCTGGATAACTCTCAACGACATAGCTGTCCTAGTAATTGATGAAGGAGATGAGTTCTTTAGGTTCCTGGCCAGGCCAAGATTGATACAGGTAGATATGCTGAACTACCTGCGAAGGAGACTGAAGGACGAGATGGAGGGCAGGGAGGACGTCTCAGTAATCAAGAGGCTGTACTCGCTCGTGAGTGCGGTGCTCGACTACATAAGGGAAAACGATAGGAGGACGAGGCTCAGCAATGACATAATTTATGTGCTGACCTCAATTGTGGACACGGTTATGAGCCACGCATCAGCGCTGGGGAAGCTGGCGGAGGAGATTCTGGAGATAATACCCCTTGCCCCAAGGACGAAGCCGGAGGACGTTGAGGGATGGTATGAACCAAATGAAGGTGCAATTATCGTGAGGTCGTTCAGGGCAAGGATACTGGAGGAGATAGCCAGCGTCATCCCGGTGATAATAATAACCGCAACCCCTGATTACATTGCGGAGGAGTGGCTGGGGCTAAGGGAGAAGTTGGTCGCCAAGGAGCTCTTTGGACAGCTCACCCCGCCGGGCAAGCTCATCATAATACCCTTCCTCAACGCCGAGATGCTCAAGGGCTGGCACATAGCGAGGAACGTGAGCAATAGGGAGAGGTATGCCGTCATCTGCGACTCTATCATGAAGTACATAAATACCGTGAGACAAGAGCTGGGCGGGCTAAAGGTGATTGGACACTCCATAGGCAAGGTCTACATAAAGGTGTGCCAAGAGGTTGGCGGCGGCCCGGATCTATATGTGGACTGGAGTAGCGAGAGGAACCCCATATCCCAGCTTGAGTCGGCCATAAATGATAGCTCGAACGCTGTGGTCATAACTACGAGGGGCTGGAGGGGGATAAACCCAAGCCACAAGGAGATAATCACCTTCATACTGAAGTTCCCCAGGCCAGCGCCAGGTGGGCCGGAGTCGAAGCTACTGCAAATGCTGAAGGATAGGGGAGGCAAGTTTTACGGCTTCTTCCATAAGTTCCTGGAGTCAAGCTCGAACGGGCTCATCTTGGATCCAAAGAAGTTCGCAGATGAGATGGCGTACCAATACGTGTACCAAGCAGTCACGAGGGGCAATAGGGGTGATGACTACGTTAATTACATAATTTCAACAGACCTGGAGGTCTACGGAGCCATAGCTAGACTAGTCAAGGTCGGGCTACTGCCCAGGCCGCTGGTCTGGCTACCTGGATTGAAGGAGCCAATGGAGGTGACAGACGAGGACTTGAGGAATATGGAATTCCTAGCCTCCAGCTCAATAGTTCAAGCAAGAAAGGCATGGGAAGCGTTGTTGTCGAAGTGGGAAAGCAGGGCGGCCTCGCTAAAGAAGGTTGTGGAAGAAGTTTCCGCTCAAGAAACAGCAAGCACCGTGCCGGCACAGTCGCAACCTTTGCCAGCTGCCGCATCCCAACCCCAGCCAACCAACGCTCAACAACAGAACATATCCCAACCGGCGGCACCTCCAACACCTCAACCTCCAACACCTCAACAAGGAAAGAACGAGGAGTGGGGCCCATTGAAGCCGAAGGTTCTGAGGCGCGAGGTGAGGGAGCCAGTGGACAAGGAGGACTGGTCGGTGCTACAGCCGGTTGATGCGAGAGACTGCGGTAGTGACTGCCCGCCGCTCGACATCTATGAAGCAATACCGGACCTGAGGATAATGCAGTTCCAAGGCGTCTTCACCCAGCAAGAGGCCGAGTCAATATCGAAGAAGCTTGCCAAGGCGATGCTGAAGAAAGGGGTAACCGCCGCAGAGAAGCTACTTGAAGAGATATATACATCCAAGGAGAACAGAAATAAGCAAACAACATAAAACTACACTAAGCAAATATCTCATTGACCGGTCCGGTCAATTGGCTATTTATCCAGGTCAACGATATAGTACAGCCCAGATCTATATTCAAGTTTGTATAAAACTTTCCGAAAAGGAAAAGCTTAAAAGGATATCTAACACGAGCCACATCAATAATTATATCCAAATCCCTTTTAATCCCTTGGATTATGATATCGTTGATGGAGAGGAGGAACGAGGAATACGAAATAGAGAGGGTGGGGATCGGGAACTTCTCGGTTAGGTATTTCATAAAGACGAGCTACTGCACAACCTTCATACCCGCAGAGGGTGGTTCCCCGAGGACTGTGACAATAGTAATCTACGTGAGGAGGGTGAGGACACGCATGGAGAAGGAGGGCAACGAGCTGGAGCTTGAGTACAACTGCTCAATGGCTGGCGGGTGTAGGAACATGGCATGCGAGTTTGCAAGGAAAGCGCATATTTTGCCAAGCCCAGCGCCTGCTCAAGAGCAAAGGAAAAACATACCTTAAAGGATGAATTGCCTGCTACCTTTTCTTCTCCATGCAGAGCTCCTCAGCCGTCTTCAGCGCATCCTCAAGCGTTATAGGTACCTCACTGCCTATTTTATGCTCCCTATCGTACCTCTTCACCCTGTACGTGAAGAGGATGTCGAACTGCCTCTGCCCAGAGGTCGTCCTCCACAGGTCTAGACCCCACCTCTCCCTATCGTCATTGAGGACAGCCCTGAGCACCAAATCCGTATCCCTATTTATTGGCTCCCTTAGGTACCCCCTTATGTGGAACCCATTGGCTGTCTTGTAGATGCCAACGTACCAGCAGATACCGCTCAAGAATGTGTAAATCTTCTGTAGCCTAACCCCGACCCAGCACGGATCCTGCTTATTCAAGTCGATGTCAATCTTCACTTCGTAGATATCGTTCTCCCAAAACATGGTTTCACGCCCCCACGCACTCCTCCGGGATTTCAATCCCAGCCTCCTTCAGCTCCTTCTCATGGCCCTTAATTAGGCCGCATATGTTCACGCCGCTCTCAATGAGCCTCTTGAAGGATTCCCTCCTCAGCTCACTGAAGAACCTCTGGGACTGCTTGAGCAAGTAGCTGTACCCGCTGGACTTGTAGAGGCTACTGTCCTTAAAGTCCTCGGGGATCACGGGCTCCGCAGGCGCGGTCATCAAGATGCCCGGCACTCCTACCGTCCTGTACCCCCTCCTCAACCCCCTCCTCGCTTCGTACCACATCACATCCTCACAGCTTGTGCCGGGCCAAGGAGGCCTAATTCCGAAGGCGTAGTACTTATACACCTCGTAACTGCCGTAGTCGTTCCTCTTCTCTATTGCGATGGCGAACGCCCTATTCGCTATGAAAGCTTCCTGCGACCACCAAGCGTGTGTTTTTACCCACTCAACACCGTATATCTCCTTGTTCGCTAGTATCGTGTCGATTAGGTTGGCCTCCTGCTCTACCTCAACGCTCCCGGAGAGACACTCAAGGATGGCTGTCGCAACCCTGTCCAGAGCACCCACATCAATGCATATGCTGGAGCCATCCTCCGAGACATACAGCGCCGGGGGCATGAGGACTACCTCAACCTGGAACGTGAATGGCCTCCTCCTCCCCACGTAGCTACCGGTGTATATGACCTTCATTGGGAAGTACAGCACCCCAGAATCAACGTTTACCCCGCTCATCCTAAGGAATGCAACGTCAGTCGAAGCCATGTAGAACATCAAGTACCTGAGGAACAGCTCCATCTGCCTGGTCTCGTACCACCCATACCCCAGCACGCTCCTTATTGTATCCCTAACTCTCAACGCAACATCGGTCTTCCTCTGTAGCTCAACCCATACCTTGGTGGCATCAACGAACCTCCCCAAGTCCAACCTCCACCTCCCACCAACCCTCACCACCCTTGGGTACCTCCTATACTTGCTGTCCACCATGGAGACAACCCTAATCACTATGTCCCTGAACTCGGTGATGTCAAAGCACGCTTCCTCCTCAGTAGCAAAGTTCACCTCCTTTGGTGAGGTCTCGAAGAGCGACAAAGACCGACACCTCGTGAGATTATCATATAAACAAGTTTTTAAGGTTTTCTTCCCGTAGAGATAAAAACGTAACCTTTTTAAATAGAGCTTGTACACCATTCTTGATACCTATGCTGGCGGACGTGTTTTCAATACTATCGGGCGCCTCTGGAATAGCAGTAGCCTACGGAGTCGAGGGTTGGTTAAACTCGAAGATGGCTAAGTTCGTAAATGGAACAGTGACACCGACAAGCAAGTACTCCCGCGTGGCGACTGCAATAGCTGGCGTGGGTTACGCCGGCTTAACCTATGCGTTGTTCAAGGAAGGGCTCAGGATGAGGAGGTACTTAGAAGAGTTCATGGTTGGCGCCGGCTTTGAAACCCTCTTCTCAGCCCTCTGGAACTTCGCCGCCGCGGCCACCATGGGCAAGTCCTTTGGAGCAAACACGCCGGCCTACTGGGTCATGAAGTTCCTAGCCGACATATCGGGCACAAGCCTATTCTCGTAACTATAAACCAAAAGCTTTAAATCTATCAAATTCAAAACTTTTCTTGATATGGCATCATACCAAGATGCTTATTCGGTTTTCAAGAAGATAATGAACAACATTTTGGCACTTGAGGGCGTCAAGCTTGTGAAGGTAGCTTGCAGGGAGGTTTACCCCCAGCTGAACGATTGTTACATACTCGTGCAAGTCCTTGAGCCGTACGCGCAGAACGTCAGGAACAAGTTGCCGGCCTCGGTGGAGGGTGTCCCAATAGTGGTTCAAGCAATACCATCACCACCAAGGACAGCATGAGGCTTTATCACTTTTAAATCAACATATCATTTCATTCATGATGTCCTTCACAGATTTACTTCAGTGGAAGGACGCAGTATTCAAGAGGATGCTCAAGGACTATAAGGAATTTACAGTGGCTGTTGGTGTGTCCAGGGACAGGTTGCTCATTTTGGCAACAAATACGCAGGCGGGCATATCGGCGGTGGCTGACGAGGGCATACCGCTGACGCAGGTGTCCGTGCTGAAGGCAAGCAAGCCCGTCATTGGCCAAGGGGCAATAACATGTGGCTACAGGGACAACCCCTATAGGCCCCTCAAGGTTGGTTGCTCAACATCGGCGGTGACGGACAGTGGGCAACCGGTGCTGGGCGTGCCATACACATGCTCCCTTGGCCCAATCTTCCAAGCGGCGGATGGGGAATACTATGCAGTCTCAGCGAACCACTGCTGGGCTGGAACCGTCTGCAACATCTCTCCAACGGGGAAGTACGCGATACAGCCATCAAGTGCTTGTGGAGGCTCCTACCCAAATGACTACATTGGGGATGTGGTGAGGTACACAACGCCGACAGGGATGGTTGCTGGGTACACAAGCTTCAACGCCGACGCGGCGCTGGTGAGGATAAGCAACCCGCTGTTCTTCGACATGGACGTCCTCTGGGACCAAGACGTGTATAGGCCCTACATCCCAAGGGTTATTGAGCCCGTCATTGGCATGAACATAGTCAAGCTCGGCGTTGGGGAGACAACGTATTCCTTGAGGCAAGGCACGATAACTGCATATCCAGCATCTGCGGTCGTGATGTGCCCAAGCGGTGTGGAGTTCGTCCTTGAAGACCAGTTCATAATCAATGCTCCCACATCCGAGGGGGACTCCGGCTCAGCGGTCATGACCTCAGACCTAAGCGGGATAATTGGCGTGACAGCTGCAGTTACGCCGGAGGGCTACGGAATTGCAGGGAGGTTCTCAAACATCCTCAAGGACTTCGGGCTACAGCTACCAACCTTGCCCGCCCTACAAACGGCTACGCCTTCAACTATCTCTTCAACTATCTTGACAGCTACACCCTCAACAACAGCCTTAGCCGCAGTAGCGGCAGTACTAGGTGTCAGCGCACTAATTGGGGGCTTTGTTTGGGCGAGAAGGAAAAAGAAAGGGATTTAAGATGGGACATGATTGAGGTCAGAGGCCATGGTTTCCCAATCCATTAATCCAAAGAAGGATGTCGTTGCGTCGTTTAGCCTACACCCAGAGAAGCACTTGGGCTACTTTGTGAGGTACGGCAACACATATATCGAGAGGCAGTCCCCAAAGTTGCTTGAATACACCGAGGTCACAAGGATGCTCATGCCGGAGTTCGCTAGGTTGCCCTTGGAGGAGAGGGTAAAGGTTGCCCTTGGAAGGGGCATGGAGATTGAGGAGGTCACAATAAAGCTGAAGGAGTGTCCAAACACCAACTGCCAGGAGAAGGAGGCGTTTACAATGAGGGATCCAATCGCGGCGGCGAAGCTTGTTGATGCCTTGAGGGAGAGCGGGAAGTTTGACAAGGTGAGCGTCCTCTTCAAGGTCAAGTGGAAGGGGGAGGAGAGGGTATTCACGGAAGGCATGTTCGACATGGCGGCCCTGCTCACCGGGAGCAAGGTGTCGGAGGTGGTCAGGCCGAGCCAGTACAGCGGCAAGCCGACCAGTTACATACCCAAGCTCCTCATAATGGCATCGACCCAGCTGAGCGATGAGGAGATAAATGAGCTATGGAGGTCGCTGTACAAGGGGCAGAGCCCGCTCTCCAAGGAGGTCATTGAGTACATGAGGAGGATAGCGCCAGCCTACAAGTTCCTGGACGAGGTTAAGGCGGTAGCGGCGAAGGATGTGATTAAAGGGAAGGACCTAACCGACATTGCTAGGGAGGTCATTTCCTCAGTTGAGAAGGCGGCTAGTGCCCCGTTCCCCTCATCCCGTCGCCTCTAATCACCCTTCATCTCTGTCGGGACTAAGCCCCCATTCTTGGGCATCAATGCTCAGACCCCCACGGGGCAGGGGACCCGCATGCTCACAGTTGTCTCGCATGCGGGGCAAAATAGACTTATTTTATCTAAAATTTAAATCTTTGAGAGGAGGGCTTTGTTGACCATCGCTTCAAGCATAGGTTCGCTAAGGTAATAAGAAGGAACCCCACGTGCCAGTGGTGGAACCTATCAAACCTTCCAATGTCCTTTGCATCGTCGGCTAAGGCTGTTAGTCCAAACAGCAAGGCTTCGAAACATAGCCTTGGGTCGTTCATGACGTCCCTCACGAGCTCAAGGGACTTCTCGGCAAACTCATCATCCTTCCCATCCAAGTAGAGGTTCAACAGCTCCCTTATCCGATCAGTTATCTGCATCGCAAGCTTTCCCCTTAACCTTTTTAAAATGATTACTCTTTTACTATCTTGTATGGTAACGTTCAGGTGCCACGGATATGAAATCACGGTGGATCCAAGGAACAGGACTGTGACGTATAGGGTGGTTGACATAAACGACTTGAAGCTGACCAGGGACTGCATACAGAAGATAGAGCAAATACTCAAGCAAGGAGGGTGATCGGGATGGCAACACAGGCGTCGCCAATTGAGATAACGCTCACGAGCAGGGAGATATTTACGACGCTCTCCTTCTTCAAGCTCGGAACCTTTGGCTCAATAACCTTCCCCATACTTGTGCCGCCCAATGGCATGGCTGTCTTCTCGTTCCCAGTGCCAAGGGAAAACACGCTGATACTTGACTTGCTCGCCTTGTACGCCACGGTGGATAACGTCCTTGACGTAACGGTGTATGTGGACAACAAGGTACTCCTCTGGGACGGGCAGTTCAACAACAACACCTACCCGCCAGGGGGGATATTATTTTACGAGAGGGGCATCCTCCCAACAGTGCTGAACGAGCTCTCCGTGATAATATACAACAACTCGAACCAAGTCGTGTACTTCTACATGAGGATAGAGTTCGGGCTGATAAGCTCTTACATCTACGGAAACCTCCTCAAGAACTACTTCTCAGTTATTGAGCAAGTCATTGGTAGCTAAGCCTTTTAAGGCTCAAAAATGCTGGTGTTTTGATGAGCCAGCGAGTACCAATGATTATTGGTGAGGAGTTCAGGGAGATATTGACGACGCTTGAGAAGTACGGAAAGGTGGAGTACAAGACTGTGGCGGAGACCTTTTACATTCCACCTCAGGGAAGTATGAACCTCACAATTGAAGTTGAATTATACAGGCCAGGTGAGATCTATCTCTTGCTTGAAACAGGTTTTCAATCATCAATTACGTGCCTTGAAATGACAACGTTAATAGATGGCAACATGTATGGATATGAACCTTGTTATCAGCCAAGGTTATATCAGTGGGGTATAAACTTCTTCAAGGACGGCATGATAGTGACGGCGAAAAATTACATTTGGTTTACAATAAAGAATCCAACTAGTAATCCGGCATATATTACAATAAGAGTAGGTTTCATACCAATAAATAGGGATTTATTCACAAAAATAGAGCAAAAGTTCTTCTTGTTTATCCGCGAAGCAATACAAGTCTAGGCTTAATGACCCCTTCCCACTCTGAAGAGTGTGGTTTCTCCATTATTAAGCATTGAACAAAGATTGAATGCTATTTCTAGGATGAGAAAGGTTTTAAACTTGGGCAAAATAGATCTAACAAGCCCGTGCTCGGAGGGGAATCCGGTGAAGTCGCGGGCGCCCAGTCTTGGGGCAACTGAAGGTTTAGTAATGCCCCAAATGAGGGGGCATGATCCCGACAAGGAATGAAGGGTGATTAGGGACGCTGGAATGAAGGGAACGGGGCATCAGTCATCCACCAGGCAATCCAAGTCTAGGGTTGTTCCTCCTTTTTCGGTATCGGGGAGGTGACCAGGTTGTACAGCGCCGGGTTCAGCTTGTACAGCTTCTCCTTGTAGCAGTCTATGAGCTCCATTATGACTTGGTCGTACGTCTTCTTCTCCCCGCTCTGTATCTCCATTGAGCTCTTTACCCTAATGAAGAACATGAACGTCTCCTCATCCACGCTTATGGTCCTCTTCCTCCCCTTCTTCTTTTGCTGGCTCACAAAAGCGGGAAGGTTAGTAAGCTTAAAAGGGATTAGGTTTTTGGTTATCTAATAAAGGCTAAAAACTTCATAAACTCTCCATTTAGAACTACTTGCAGTTTTCTCACTTTCATTAGGCATCCCCAGGCACGAGGGAACTCTTGGGGACTAAACCCTTTTTATAAAATGTGGGCATCGTCTCATGACCAACTATGTCCCTTCAACCTGTATCAGTACCCGTAGCTGGAGTGCCAACTCCACCGCCTGCTGTCTATGCCCAGCCGTACGCAACGTTCCAGTACTTTGAGGAGACCAGGGGCATAGCACAGCTGGTCGCTGCGGCTATCGTCAAGGCGGTCACCAAGTTCGCCCAGTCAAACCCATCACAGGTAAGCAAGGGCGTCGTCGCCAGGGAGATGCTACCACAAGTGGACATATTCCTCTCAGGCACGCCAGGCATAACAAGCCAGCTACAAGACATAGTCTGGCACTGGAGCATCTCCACGGCCGCCACGAGCTTCACAGCGCCGCAGACCCTGTACTCTGCCATTGTCCCGCAGAACAAGGCCTATGCAATCTTCGGCTACAGGTGGTTGCAACCAAGCCCAGTTGTCAGCGGCTTAATGCTGATGATTGGTACGCAGACGGCGCCTTGGGCGCAGGTGCTGGTTGACTACTACAACGGCTTCCTACTGTTCCCAGACCCAATATCGCTGGCTCCCAACACCAACTTCACTATCTACTATGTTGCGCCAAGCACTGGCACAGACCAGTTCGCAATACTCGGGATAGTGGCTGAGGCTGTCGGTACGACAGTGAGCTACACGCCAACATCATAAGAGGTGATAGCGCATGACAGTCCAGAGCGTAATTTACCTGAAGAGGGAGAAGAACCCAAATGAGCCCGACATATACTTCGTGCAAGTGCAGGGCCCAGCAAGCTACCCAGGCGGCGGCTTCACAGTATCAATACCGGGCGTCAGGACAATAATTGGTGCATCTGTGGTCGCCGGCGGGACTTCAGCGTATGGGCTACCGACGGTAGCCAGCTTCAGTGGCAACGCCGTCACAATAAAGGTCTTCAGCACAACCGGCACGCCAATGAGCGAGATAGCAAGCGGAACACCACTCACAGCATACGTATTCACACTAGTTGTCCTTGGAGCGTAAGGCAAAAACACTTAAAATTTAAAATTCAAAATTTTCTTTCTCTTTCTATTCTCCCCAAAATCCTCCCCTCATTAGCTCCTCATATAGTTCCACGTATCTTTTCCCCATCACTGATATGTCGAAGCGCTCCTCAGCGTATGCTCTAACATCCTCATACTTCCACCTCCTCTCAAGCCCTTCCTCAACTGCTTGTCTCAGCTCTTCAATGTCTATTGCATCTAGGATGCGGTTCCTCCACTCCTCAGCCTGCTCCTTCAGGGACAGCTTGTTCCTCACCAGCAAGCCAACTGCCTTGTCCCTTATTATCTCTGGCCCAGAGCCGGCGGTGGAGAGGAGAACCGGCGTGCCGGCGGTCATCGCTTCAACTGCGGTCAAGCCAAATGCTTCTAGATACACCGTGGGTTGCATGAACAGCCTAGCCTTGCACAACAACTGCCTCTTCACTTGTTCCCCCCTCCAGCCGCTGGGCAGGTTGATTATCACCACGTTCTTCAACCCCCTAGCCCTCAAGCTGTACTCCATGTGGTACTCCATGTGGTCGTAGAAGGTCGGGTTCCACGCAAGTATGAACCTCGTGTTCGGCATCCTCTTTGCCACCTCAATTATCAAGTTCACCCCCTTGCTTGGGTGCGGCCTCCCTATATAAAGCACATAGTCCTTCCTATCCTCCTTGCCACAGAACGGGTACTCATTAATTGGTATGCCGTACGGCACAACCCTCGTCTTGATGCCGAGGTACTGGGCATACCTCTGGACAGCCCTGCTCAACACCACGATGTTCCTCTTGTGGCTCCTTGGGTAGTTCAAGTCAAAGCCGTTCCTGGTCACTAGGGTGGGCCTGCCGAACTTGTAGGAGAACTCAGCAACGATGGCTAGGGCGGACATGTCGTGGACTACATCCGCTTTAGCAAGCACGTGAGAGAAGAACTTGACCGCCTCATGCTCACAAGCCAAGCAGGTGCTCAAGTAGCTCGCCCTAATCGGGGCAAGCGGTATGTCGGGGGGCAGAGATGACGGGTAGGGGGCAACAACGAAGACCTCATGCCCCTGGCCCCTAAGCCACCTCGCCAAGTAGTATGTAATTACCTCGCTCCCATACCCAGTGAACCTCCACGTCGGGATTGGGAAAATACTACTGGATACAAGCGCAACCCTCATTGTACAAGTTGAGGAATAAGTATTTAAAATTTTAATCTTCACCTTATCTATGCCGAAAAAGCCAAAGGAGCTTAAGTTAATATACGAGGAGGGCATACTCAAGACGCCAGATGGTGTGCCATACGACGAGCTTGCGAAAACCTACGACTTACCTGACCCAGACATGTACAACCTGCTGGACTTCCTGGACGAACTTAAAGACAGGGGGATAGAGAGGATAGAAATAGTCATATCGGAGTTGTAGCTATGGTTGACATAACGCCGTTATTCAATGAGTACAACTGGATGAAGTGGAGGGCAGGGAGTAAATGGAGCAGGGTAGTCACGATGTGGAGACCCGCAATCCCGGACCTCAAGTACAGGGATGCCGTGAAGGCGATGTCCATTGGGGCGATATGCCCAATATGCAGGAGGGAGGTGGTGAAGTACAAGAAAATAGTTTGGCAGAGCAAGGACGAGATACACGTGAAGCTGGTCGTGATGCACAAGACGGGCAGTTGCACCCTAGGCGAGCTCGTGTACAAAGCGACACTATCCATAGTCAAGCCGTCCTTCAGGGCAGGGTCGCCCCACTACGTAGGGTCTACGGAGATAGGTTTATAAAACCCAGTTTTTGTCGGGGTATTTAGTAACCCCCGTAGAGGGGGTAACAATCGAGACCCCCAAAATGAAACCCGCCCTTAAGGGCGGGCAGGGGGTCATAGTTGGCACAGCAAGGCTTGAATAAACATCCCTTAAAAAGCAATCCACACTTCTCTAGTTGATATTTATGTCGAGCAACGTTTGCCAATCAAGCGATTGCGGATACATGACATGCTACCAGACAACGATAGGCGGACAGACAACATACGCATGTGAAGGAAGCGGGATATACGGGCCGGACCCATTTATGTGGGGCAGGCAGAGGTGGTACATACCAGCCCAGTACGTGGTGTCAAAGGGCGGTTACATAGAGCTCTCGGTTACAAGCGGTACGAGCTGGAACCTCATTGGTGCCTTCATAATAGAGCTACCAACTGTTGGCGTCAAATGGTCGTCAGCTACTGTTCAGTTTGCACAAGGGTGCAATTGGTATCAAGCAATGACCGGCTATGGACCAATCTTCTGGACAAGCTGTGGAACAAAGGCATGCTTTACACCCAATTCTGTACCTCCGTCGTTTGCCTTCCAGCCAGGCGTGGAAAACGAAATAGCTGTGGGGTTCGAAAACGTAACTGGAAACATACACTACACGCTGAAGGTCGTCTTCTGCCCCCAGGGATATGTCTCATCCATGGAGAAGTCCAGCAACTGCATTGACATGACCAACGACCAAAACGCGAACCTTGAGTGCTACTGCTGTGTTCCGTCAACCTCAACCGTTTCGCCAGGGAGCACGTGTCCAAATGCATCCCCGCCGAGCAACATCTGCATCACAGATGTTAGCACAGGGAAGCAAGTCTGTGGTCAGCAGAACGCCTTGACGATAAACACCACGGTTAACTCCACCGTAGAGGTTCACGTCTCAATACAAGGCGGTCAACTACCAAGCGGTTGTTGCTGGGCTGAGGTCTTCCACTTCCCGCCGGGGTTCACCGGCTATGACAATAGAGCAAGCGTTAGCATACCGCCTAATGGAGGCGACGTCAAGGCAATGCTTGGGTTTGGCATAACCACTGACACGTGGTTCATAACGCCAACAGCCCCCGGCACATATTGGATACAGACACGTGTATGCGCTGGGGACTGCCAGCAGACGTACAACCCAAACATATGCACACAAGGACCAACAATAGTGCTCAACGTCTCAACAACAACTACAACCTCTTCATCGCCACCGTCTGGGGCTTGTTCGGTTACTGTCAATGTTGCAAGCAATCCATCCGGTATACCCGTCTCAGCGAGTCCAACTTCAACAACCATACCTCAGTCGGGGAGCGCAACTATTCAGTTCTCAGCGCCACCATACTGGACTTCACAAGGCACCACGTATCAGTTCCAGTACTGGCTCATCAACGGGCAGACTTATGATACACCTAATCCAACGTACACTGTAACATGCCAGCAGGCCGGGCAGACGATAACTGTGAACGCAACGGCTGTGTATCAGGCAGTGAGCGGAGCTGGTGCACCACCTCCTCCCGCGCCAGGCACATGTACGGTAATTGTCAGCGCGGCGAGCAACCCAGCCGGCATACCGGTCTCGGCATCCCCATCAACCCTTACCCTGAGCCAAGGTCAGTCAGCGAGCATACAGCTCAGCGCTCCGCAGACGTACCAGCTCGGCAACATAACATACGTCTTCAACTACTGGTGGGTGAACGGGCAGACGTATAATAATCCAACGACTTCATACCCGGTCTCATGCACGACGCCGGGCACAATCACCGTGGAGGCAATAGCCAACTACTACGCCCAAACAACAACCCAACCAAGCTCTCCATCAGTAATTTCACAAATACCCTGGAACTATGTGATGATAGGGGTAATAGCAATAGCAGGCATTGCAGTGCTCGGGTGGGCGATAGGTCAAGCAAGGAAGAAGGGAGGGTGAGGTTTTGATAATAATGGGTGGTTAAATCTCGCTATTCATAGCAGGAAGGGTAGATAGGTTTAAAAACTCTTGTCTTGTTGTTTGTTTGTGCCCTCCCTCGGTGAACTTTCTAGGATTTCGTGGGGGCCGGCGCCGACTTCAGCCGGGATGCCGAGGGAGGGCCTCTATCCTGTCGAAACCAAGAACAGGAGGACTAATGTAGTTAGGCTCTTACCAAGCGGGGCCCAAGAGAGGAGACTTAGGAAGCTAGCTGATGTCACAGCTAAGTTGTACAATGAGATTAATTATGAGAGGAGACAACAATTCTTTAGTGGCAAGGGGGTGGATTTCAAGGGTACGTGGGATAAGTACTACGAGAAGTACAAAGGTATGCTTGGTGTTAATGCTCAAGCTGTAATGCAGAAGAATAATGAGGACTGGAACTCCTTCTTCTCATTACTGAGGTTGAAGAAGGAAGGGAAGCTTCCTCCTCATATGAATCACGTTTCTCCGCCCGGCTACTGGAAGGACAAGGAGACTGGGAAGAGGAGACTGATAATTGTAATTAGGCAAGACCATTATAAAGTTGATGTAGAGAGACACGTCATTATTCTCAAGGACTTTGACATGGAAATTAAGTTCGTTGGTAGGCTTAGGTGGTATGGAAAACAAGGCAGGTTGGAGATAATTTACGATGATACCAAGAACGCATGGTACGCCCACATACCCGTGGAGGTTGGTGTCGAGGTAACTAAAACTGGAAAGAAAGCCAAGCACATCGTGAGAGGGGAGAGAAAAACGATTCAAATCACAACCCCAAAAGGGAACAAGGTGGCATCCATTGACTTAGGCATCAACAACCTAGCCAGCGTGGTTGTGAGTGACGGCACTTGGTTGCTTTATAAAGGCGTGAGAACAAAGGAGGACTACTTCTATATGCAGAGACTAATCTCAAGAATCCAGTCCTTGAGGGACACGCTCAAGGACAAGCTCCTTGAAGAGACTATCGATGAACTAAACCACGAAATTAGGAGACTGTATGGGAAGCTGAGAAGGAGACTCCTTCACTTGTATAGGAACCTTGCGAAACACCTAATTGAGCAACTGCATGAACTTGGTGTTTCAACAATCTACCTCGGCTACCCACTCAACATCGCTCAAGATAAAGGCAATAAGTTCACCGTGAACATGTGGTGTTACAGAAAGCTCATGGAAGCCATTGAATTAAAAGCCCAGGAGTACGGGATAAGGGTATTCGAAGTCGTTGAATACAACACTTCAAAGTATTGTGCATTCCACAACGTCGAGGTGAAGAGAAAGCCAAGAGGAGTAGTTACTTGTCCTAAGGGTCATAAGTTACACAGCGACCTAAACGGCGCCTTGAACATAATGAAAAAGGCAATAGGTAGCATACCATTGGTCATCAAGAAGCCACTGTCATTCATTGTGGAGCATAACCAAGTAGCCCCCACCAAAGGGGGAGGTAACCCCCAAGACCCCCAGGGAAAACCCACCCACTAGGGTGGGTGAGGGGTCATGGGGAATATTTGATTTTGATTGATTTCAATTACACATTCCCCATCCTATATTTCCCCTCAGCTGTCAGGTAGAACCTTGAGTCCAGTATGTGCCTGGCGGTGACGTTGGGCAGGACAATTGGCCTCAGCCCAAGCACCTGCCTCACCTTGAGGAAGAAGTAGAAGTCCTCGCCCATGCCGTACTGCATGGAGAACCAAGGCTTCGGCAACCTCCTGAATACGTCGGCATCAATCATGGCGAGCCCCAGCCCGCACACGTCCACTGGGAAGAAGAAGCTCCTCTTGGCAAGCCTATCAACGTCCTTCGGCTTCAGGTTTATGAACTTATCCCCCCTCTTCAGGTAGAGGCTCAACCCCCTCAGCGTCTTCTCGTAGTAAATCCCACACGCCATGGGTGCCCTGGCGAAGATGAACGCCGTTATTGGGTTTATATCGGGCACAATGTCGTCATCCCAGAACAGCACCTTGGTTGCGCCCAGGTTCAGTGCATCCTCAACGCCCCTTTCCCTGGCTTCTGCAACGCCGTAGTGCTTGGTGTGGACCCAGACCACATTTATCCCCCTGTCCCTAGCCTCCACCGTGTAGGTGTGCATAGCCATTCCGACGGCATACGTTAGCGGAGACCTGGACACGGGAGTGACTATTGCCACGACCTCGCTCATCGGCTATAAACCAGGAATAGATTTATAAACTTATTTTTCCTCAATATCTTTGATGGCGCCCAAGAGGGTTGAACCAGAGTATTACAAGACATTGGACGGTAATGAAGAGCTGAGCTCATACGAGCTCATCCTCATGCTCAAGTCCCTCTACTACTTCCTCAAGTCCTTCAAGTCCACGGAGACCTGGCTCTCCATACAGAAGCTCTACAGGGGCGCGCAGAGGTACGGGAAGCTCACAATAAAGGGTAGGGTCAAGGTCGTGAGGGTCGTTGGGGACATACTCGCGTACTTCGCCGACGGCGTTGAGATAGAGGGCGACGTGAGGAAGGGCACATCCCTCAAGAAGTACATCTTCTCAAGGTTCAACCCGCTCGTGGAGCTCGCCAACCAGGTCGATGAAGCATCCTTTATAAGCCAGGTCATCGAGATGTATAGGCGTGCAAGGAGCACCTCGTAAACCACCGTTCCTGCTCCTAATCGTGGACGAGGGAGTCCCAAACCAGGAGGAGGAGTCGGCGCTGGCTGAGTACGGGGATGTGGTCATATTCAGGAAGGCGAGGTCCTACGACGATGTAGTCAACATCAGGATAAGGCACCCAGCCCTCTCATGCATCTACGTCGGCGACGCCCTCACTGAGACCCAAGTAGCTGGCTTCAACTGCGACCACTTCCCAAGCAAGGACTGGTGGATAGTCTACCAAACGGTCATACAGGTAGCCAGCAGGTACCTATACGGGAGCGGGGTTCAGTCGCTCCTTGGGGTCTACTACTTCAACCCACCGAAGAAAGACAAGGAGAATTGAAAACGAAACCCTTTTAAATAGAGGGAGAGAACGTTAAAATGACCTCTATGGTACTGGTTGCACTACCAAAGCTCGCAGTACGTCTGGACACGCTAGGCAGGGGAAGGAGTCCAGCTCATCCAACTGTGAACTTGCTCTCTATCTATGGTATGCAGGCCTACTTCAAGGGTAGAGTGACGTGGTCAACTAAGGACCTCATAATAAGGAATCCGCCGCTACAGAGCATTCTCAACCCAACAGAGCAACAGAAGGCAATTAGGTACCTATTTGGCTACTATGCTCACAACTGGCAGAACTATCAAGGTCAGGTGAATATCATCCAGCAAAACGGCAAGAAGTTTGCAACCCTATCCAAGCAGGGCAGGAAATTACCGCAAGGCGCTGTTGCTCCGGTTGTTGCGGCGGTTATACAAGCCAAAATGAAGGGGACGGTAAAGGTTAGGCCTGAGACAGAAGCTGAAGCAATAAGAAAGGGATACAGGAAGGGATATCACACGTATGAAGAGTTTGAGGAGGCAGCGAGGAAGCTTGGTGTGGCCGCTAGATAAAACGCTAAGACTAAGATTACAAGCAAAACTCATTCAAATTCATTAAATCTCTTTTTTCTTAGGTTCCATACAGTCTCTCCGCATATTCCCTTATTGTGCTAAATGAGCATTTATCCTCCCATTTTGCGAAGTAATACGTTGCCTTTGTTGCTAGACTTGTGTATGTATATATCTCGCAAGGGTAGAGCTCAATTAGCGCTAACTTGGCACTTGAGCTGTTGAGGTCACCGTATTCCTTATATACTTCCACGAGGATGCCTAGGCTACGTAAAAACACAAGCGCAGCACTGGGCTGGCTGAATAATGACCCAAGTGGGGTCAATATGAAGAACCTCTTCTTTACGTCCTCAACGAAGGAGTGGTTAAGCAATAGTCTCATAAGCCTTGCGTCATATATTTTTTCTAACTCAGCGAGGGTGTACATGTGGTCTGCGTCGTATTTTTCCCAGTTTGCGTCTACGCCCTTTGCAACGTCCTCTAGTTCCCTAAACAACTCGTCTGGTAGTTGATGTTCTTTTACGCATTTTCCATAATCAAAGGTCTCTCCTTTCAATGAGGCAACAGTTGTAGCGTAGTTGCAAGCGCTCTCCACGGCTCTGTTAAAGTTGAGCAACGATTTGATGTAATTCTTCAAGGCAGTTGCGGTGTCAGTCCACAGCCTGTTTAAATCCTTGTAATAAAGCACTGGGAATTCAAGCTCGCATGAGGGGGCATACTCTGGCGCCAAGGTTTGACAGTATCCTTGTACAATTATTGCTTCCTTAACTCCACCGGTTATGTTGCAGTATTCAATAAAGTCCCTCGCTCTATTTTTATAATCAAAAACGCCGGGGGGTATACGCCTTTGACCCACATCCACATATGTGAACCACGGAAAATATGGGAGGATAAAGGATGCATATAGGCAATTTGGCAGGTCATGTAATGACCTAATTTTGCTCTCAACCCAGTCCTTCCATTCATCCTCCCTATCTGGGGGCGGAGGGATTACGTAGTGCCAATCAACGGGTGCCGTAAGGCTTTGAAGCACTTCTACAATCCTCTCAACAAGGCTCTTCCTCTCCCTCCTTGGTCTTGGTGGCGCTGGCCTTGGCGGAGTAGCTGGAGCGGGGGTAGGAGCCGGAGCGGGTGCTGGAGTGGGCGCTGGTGCAGTAGGCGGTGCCTTACCTACCTCCTCCAGCCTTTTGTCCAGCGCTTCAATGAACGGCGGTATGAGGGGGTTTATGAACTCCTCCAGCCTGCCCTTGAGCACCTCAGCGTCCAGCCTGAACTTGCTGATGTCCTGGGCAATTATGTAAGCGATGAAGTCTAGATCGTCAATTACCACATTGACCAAGGCATCGTAGGCAACCTTCCT
>Ga0080005_117145_pt1 | contig 33194 bp, 29 predicted proteins | sample JossMetagenome_2_FD_69208 | JGI IMG/M metagenome (GOLD analysis project Ga0080005, IMG submission 69208) | Hot spring sediment microbial communities from Joseph's Coat, Yellowstone National Park, USA - JC3_ASED (SPADES assembly) (version 2) | ecosystem: Environmental > Aquatic > Thermal springs >...
GTGCCGATTCCGTTGACTTAATAGTTGTGAGTTGGGCTGACTTGGATACTGAGACCTACTGGGTTAAGGCCAGTGGGATAATTGGCGAGGTGGCCGGTGAGCTTGGTTTACCAGGTAATAGGCTTATGTTCGACCACGACGCCGTTGCGGCATACTACGCAATCACCCTCGGTGAACCTGGGGTTGCTGTGATAGCTGGTACGGGGGCTATAGCCCTAGGTATGAATAGGCATGGGGAGAGGGCTAGGTCAAGTGGCTGGGGTTGGTTAATTGGCGATGAGGGTAGTGCAGGCTGGATAGCCCTAAGAGCCCTAAACGCAGCCTCAAGGGCATACGACGGTAGAGGGCCTTGGACAAGCCTAGTCAACAGGTTGGCAAGTTACTTTGGCGTTAGTAACCTACTTAACATACTTGACAAGGTTTACTCAGAATCCCCCGAGATTGATAAGATAGCCGAGTTAGCCAGGCTGGTCTCAGAGGAGGCTGAGAGGGGTGATGAGGTCTCAGTGAGCATATTGAGGGAGGCTGGGCGTGAACTAGCCCTAGACGCAGTCTCAGTGGCCGAGAGGCTGGGTATGGTTAGCGACAGCATCGTGGTTGGTGGTGTGGGTAGCGTGTTCAACTCGAGGATAGTTTGGGGAACCTTTAAGGAGGCTGTTGAGTCAAGGTTAACCAAGGCCACTGTCAGGGGGCCGTTAACCGGCCAATACTCAATACTGGGCCCATTGGTAATGGGCTTGATGAAGATGGGTATTAGGTTAACGCGGAGGGAGGCCGGTGAACTACTGGCTAGGTTAGGTGCTTAAACAATTAAAACTCTTTAACAACCCTAACCAGGTTCCTGGGTCTCTCAACATCAACACCCTTACTAAGGGCATAGTGGTAGGCCAGCAGGTACACGGGGACCATTAGGGCTAATGAGTCCCACTCCCCAAACCCAGTACTGCAGTTAACCTTAACGACGCCACTACCGTTAACCCCATTCACGTTAGTCACCATAAGCACCCTAGTCTCACTCCCCCTAGCCCTATCGTTAAGCTCATTAAACAGCTTAACGACACTACCACTCATTGCGTCAGATTGGTTAAGTACCACTATGGCCTGTCTCTCACTCACCGTGGCCACTGGCCCATGCCTAAACTCAAGGGCATTGAGGGCCTGGACCGCGGTGTACGATGTCTCCTCAAACTTGAGCGCTGACTCAAGGGCCATTGGGTACGATGAGCCATGGCCAAGGAATATGAACCTACCAATCCCACCACTAGCCCACTCACCGGCCACTTTGCTCAGTGTCATTAGCATCCCCTTATCGTTAAGCATTCCGTCAATGCAGCTGGAGAGGGTGCTAAGGACCCTACCATGGTCAGTGTTATTACCCACTATGGCGTCAATGAGAACAGCGGCTGCGGCTGATAAGGCAATGAAGCTCTTGGTCATTACCACACTCCTCTCCTGCCCAACATCAACCCTAACGTAGTGGTCGATGAAGTTTAAGCCCTTACTCTCACTTATACTTAGCATAACTGTCCCAGCCCCATTACCCTTAGCAACCCTAAGCGCCTCAAGGGTCTCCGCAGTCTCCCCAGACCTAGATATAGCCACCACGAGACTTGAGGAATCCACCAAGCCTAAGTGGTAGTATATGAATTCTGATGAGGGAACGGCAAGAATGCACTTACCCTTACTACGTAATGCATGGGTTGCGGCATACATGGAGGCGTAGTATGATGAACCGGCACCAACTAGAAACACCCTACCCACCCCCTTATACATTGAACCTAGAGATACAACATCATTAACCATATTCATCAATGCCCTAAGTGATGCCCCCATCTCTGAAATATCCTGAATAATGCTTGACATTAATAGCTTAGTTTAAAGGTGCTTATAAGCATCATTATAAATACGCCATGAATCTAACTATATAGCCACATTAGTTCACTATTAGTAATGGGCCTTTAATTTTAAAAGGTGAACCACGTTGCCGGTTGTTTAAGCATTAGTAATGAACCTTGTAGGTTAAAGTTCAGCATAAGGTGCTTAACGCTGTTCATTACTATGCTTATTAACTCCTTATCCACATCCACATTAATGCTCCTTAAGTTGCTCTTAAGGATACTTAACGCATGCCTTACGGCATCCCTGCTCCACACGTATCTCGTCATTAAACCTAGTAGGAATTCCCTACTGTCCCCTATCAATGATTTCAACTCCTCAATTGATGATACGTACTTTAACACACTGGGCTCCCTACTTAGTTCATTCAACAGCGCATTAATGATTCCTGATGACTCCCTAGGCTTTAGGCTGCTTTCGATTAACGCTAATTCTTTAATTCTTCTGTAAATTAAGTCTGCGAACATTGGGCCTACATTAGCCCCACCAACGCCAATGCTTGGAAAATCCTGTGGATTCTCGATATAATCGGCTGAGTGAACCTTCAGTAGTATTCCGTGTTTCGATAATGCATTCACTAACTCAATCGCCCTATTAACATTGAGCCTATTACCGGGTTTAACCGATGTGCCTACATCACCGACTGCGAACGTTACATCAATGCTTAGGTTCCTCCTTTTAAGTCCTGAAAGTATTAGGGATACTAATTTGACCACGTGTTCAGCGTCCCTATACCCCCACCGGTCGCTACCAACCTCATAGCCCAATGGCCCTAAACCCTCACTTTTACGCAAATCCTCGGCGTACTCGATGAGGTTAATGGTCCTCTCAGCAACAGTCTCAGGTTCAGGTGGATGTGACGCCTCAGCATCGATGGTTGCATCAATGTGCATTAAATCGTAACCAGCCTTAATTGCCTGCTCCAGCGACTTCCTGCATTCATCCATTGCCTCGTTAAGGCTTAAATTAAGTTCAACATGCTTATCCTTAAGCCATGGACCGCAGTGGTCAAGGGAGATGATTATGAGTGAATCAATGCTCATGCGTTTAACCTTATCCTTAATCACGCTTACGAAGCTTTGTGGTGTATACCCCGTGTAGCCTCCATCGTAATCAACTTGGTTTAGCGAAGCTATGAAGGCCATGGGTGCCTTCAAATCATCAGCCTCCATCAATGAACCATCAATGACGTAATCGGTGATGGGGGAGACGCCTAGAAGTGTTGCACCCCCAGCCTTACCGTGAATAAGCCTAATAATGCGACCCACGGTGTCTAATCTACCCTCTGAAATAGCCCTTGAAATCACCCTACCCAGGTTGGCTTCACTGTTAATTATCAATGTAAATCACCTTAACCCATACTCCTTACCTATGGCATCTCTTAAACCATCACCAAGTAGTATGAATCCGGCCGCCACGAATAATCTGACTCCTTCCTCGCCTTTAAAGGGTGGGGGTTCCTGGGGTCTTGGGTGTTACTTCCCTTTTTGTGGGGGCTACTTGGTTGTGCCCTACAATGAATGATTGGGGCTTTTTGATTGTAATTGGTATTTTGCCTGTTGCCTTCTTCATTATGTTTAATGCCCCGTTTAGGTCGCTGTGTAGCTTATGCCCCTTTGGGCAGTGGACAACACCCCTTGGTTGTCTCTTCACCTCAACGTTGTGATAAGCACAGACACGTGAAGTTTTATATTTCACAACCTCAAACACCTTGATACCGTACTCCTGTGCCTTCAACTCAATGGCCTCCATGAGCTTTCTGTAACTCCACATGTTCACGGTGAACTTGTTGCCCCTTTCCTGGGCAATGTTGAGTGGGTAGCCTAAATAGATGGTTGATACACCTAGTTCATGAAGCGTTCTGAGTAAGTGAGAAGCAAAGTTCCTGTATAGGTGGAGTAGCCTCCTCAATTTACCATGAAGCCTCCTAACTTCACGATTCAACTCATCAACTGCGTCACTCAGTAGCTTGTCCTTGAGTGTGCCCCTCAAGGACTGAATCCTCGAGATTAGTCTCTGTAGGTAGAAGTAATCCTCCTTAGCCCTAACGCCTTTATAAAGCAGCCAAGTGCCGTCATCAACAACCACGCTAGCCAAATTATTGATACCCAGGTCAATGGATGCAACCTTGCTACCCTTAGGCGATTCAACTTGAATCACCTTCCTTTCACCGTGAACAATAAATTTGCTCCTCCTACCCGTTTTAGCCTCCTCAACACCAACCTCAACTGGTATTGAGGCGTACCAAGCATTCCTTGTTTCATCGTAGTGTATCTCAAGCCTACCCTGCTTCCCGTACCATCTGAGTCTACCAGTGAACCTAATAGCCATCTTAAAGTCCTTTAGGATGAGGACATGCCTCCGCTCATCCACAATGTACCTATCCTGCCTAATAACGATTATCAGTTTTCTCTGCCTAGTTTCCTTGTCCTTCCAGTAACCTGGTGGGCTTATGTGATTCATGTAAGGCGGAAGCTTTCCTTGTTTCTTCAGCCTCAGCAGGTGGAGGAATGAGTTCCATGCCTCATTACTCTTCTGCATAACAGCCTGAGCATTAACACCAAGTATCCCCTTATACTTCCCATAGTACTTAACCCACGTACCCCTGAAATCCACCCCATTACCGCTAAAGTACTGTTGCCTCCTCTCGTAGTTCAGCTCATTCCACAACTTGGCTGTGGCATCTGCCAGCTTCCTAAGCTTCCTTTCTTGAGCACCATTTGGCAGGAGCTTGACTACGTTAGTCCTCTTGTTCGAGAACTCGACAGGATAGATGCCCTCCCCTGGTATTGCGGGGGAAGTCGACCCCCCGCTCCCCATGCCTAGAGAGTTCACCAGGGGAGGGCACCTACGAGACACCAAATGAAGCATAAAGCCAAGATTAATAAACCTAACCCACGTAATGAAGCAACCCCACCATGAATGGCGAGGTTTGCCCACCCATTATCATGAACCTGTCATCCCCTATTAACCGTATGGCGAATCAGTCTCCCTCATGTTAACTAAGTTCTGCATTCATTCAACGTGGTATTGGTTTTCAGCCAATACCCTTAACTCGGAGAGAATTGATTTATTTAATTGGATACCAAATAATGTTATAAAGCTAAACAACTCAGCCCTAACCCATGGATAATGAGTATGTTATTCGAAGTTCACTTCAATGCGCCCAGTACATAGCCCCAAATACATGGGCCTACATGGGTGTTAGGAGGGTTTTGGTTAATGAAAGGACCAGGTATCAGCATGTACTCATAGTTGAATTGGAGGACTTCGGTAAGGCGCTGTTCCTCGATGGCATACTCCAATCTGCGCAGCTGGATGAGTACATTTACCATGAATCCCTCGTACACCCAGCAATGGTAACCCACGGTAACCCAACTAGGGTGCTGATACTGGGTACAGGCGAGGGTGCAGCCTTAAGGGAGGTGATTAAGTACAGTGGCGTTAATGAGGTGGTCACCGTTGATATAGACTACGAGTTGATTAAGTACGTTAAGGAGTACCTCAGGGAGTTCCACGCGGACTCCTTCAGGGATCCTAGGGTTAGGGAGGTTTACCAGGATGCCGTGGATTACGTCAAGGGGGCTGTGTCAACTGGGGAGAGGTTCGACGTAGTCATCATGGATTTAACAGACCCCTATGGACCTGAGGTTGGGGCCAGGGTCTATTCCATGGATGTAATTAACGGTATCCACAGGCTACTTAACGATAATGGCGTGTTTGTTGTGCAGGCTGGTTCAAGCTTCCTATTCCCGAAGGAGTACAACGCTGTCTACGACATGGTTAAGTTAACGTTCCCAATTGTAACCGAGTATCAGGTCTGGGTACCCTCATTCATGTACGCGGAGAGCTTCATAATGGCCTCAAAGAGGGTTAACCCAGCATCATTAACGAGCGATTACGTTGACGCGGTGCTTAGGGCTAATGGCGTTAAGACCAGGTTCTATAATGGTAAGGTTCACGTGGCCTTAATGACCCTAGGCTCATACAGGAGGTGACCATGTTTGCGTGAGGAAACGTTTTAAACATGGTTAACCTAATGAATACCAGTGATGAGAGCCCTCGTGACGGAGTGGTGAAGTATTCACGTACCGGCTGACTAAACGTCCATCCGAAATGATGCTTAACTAGGCGGTTGTCCTCTTTATGTAGCCCTGCTTAGGCATGTAGACTTCACCGTTGCTCCTAAGTATGCTCAGTATCTTATCCACGGTAGCCCTATCCAAGCCCTCATTCTCAGCCTCCTTGTAAAGCTCCTCAACCTTAATGGGTTTGTTGTTGTTAATCTGCTCCAGTTTAGCTATTAGGCTCATTAATAGGGCGATCTTCTCCTGTTGACTCCTGGGTTTCCCAGTCATGATAACGTCAATGTCTATGTTACCGGTCTCCATGTCAATGCCGACACTCTGGAGGAACTTCATGAAGAGCCTGATGGCCCTTTCCGCATCCTCAGCGGTGGCTATGCTGCTCAGTCTCATCTTAGCCTCAGCCTCTGTTAACCTGATCAGGGCCTCAAGCTGTCTGGCGGTTATGGCTACTGGTGAACCAGCCTCCTGAACTGACCTAGCCCTCATCTGGGTGTAGAAGCCGACTATCCTATCCCTAGCCTCTGGGGTTAGCACGGGTTTAATGTACTTCCTGGCGTAGGCTATGTACTTCCTAAGTAGGTCGACCTTAATCATGTTCCTGAACCCCTGAGTAACCTCACCGGCGTGTAGCTTGGTCACATGCTCGGCCACTGCCTTATCCCTATCGGCATTAGGCTCATCCCTAATTATGAATATTAGGTCAAACCTTGAAAGTAACGTGACAGGTAAATCCACGTTCTCCGCGACAGTCCTGTTGGGTAGGTATCTGCCAAAGGCCGGGTTAGCTGCAGCCAAAACAGAGGCCCTGGCGTTCAAGGTGGCCAGTATGCCGGCCTTAGCTATTGAGACTGTCTGCTGCTCCATGGCCTCATGCATGGCCACCCTATCCTTGGCGTCCATCTTATCAATCTCATCAACCACGGCAACCCCCATATCAGCCAGCACCAGGGCACCTGCCTCAAGGTAAAACTCACCGGTTAAACCATCCCTAACCACTGCAGCCGTAAGCCCAGCGGCCGTTGAACCCTTACCCGTGGTGTAGACCGCCCTGGGGGCTATCCTAGCCACGTACTTGAGTAGCTGCGATTTCGCAGTGCCTGGATCACCCACAAGCAGCACGTGGACATCCCCCCTTATCCTGGTTCCATCAGGCAGCTCCTTAGGTACACCACCGAAAAGTAGGCAGGCTATGGCTTCCTTAACATCGTCAAGTCCGTATATTGATGGGGCTATTGAGGCTATTATCCTATCCCTAACGTCAGGCTGCATGGCCAGTCTCCTGATCTCCTGCTCATCCTGAGGCGTGATCTCTATCTCAGCGAACTCCTTCTGTAGGCTCTCAACGTAGTTGACGTTTATGAGCCTTGAGAATACTGGTAACTTACCCCTCCTGGGCTCGAATAGGTTTATTTCAAGCACGCCACTGAGCATAACCCTATCCCCAGGTTTAACCGTATCCACCAAGTCATCCGTTAAAACCGCCTCAATACTCCTGGGCAATTGCCCAGAGGGCGTCTCCTCAGGCTTCTCCTGGACAAGTATCTTCTGCCAGTCCGCTATGATGGACTCGTCAGTTACGAACATCATTGAGTTGACTGCACCGCACTGAGGGCACTTCTTGGGTGGTTGTAGTGATGAGTACGTGTCCGTGGTTACCGTGACCTCATAGCCGCATTGATTACACCTAAACTTAGCGACCCTAACGTAGTGCATTGGTGGTGTTTGCCTAAGCACAATACCCTCAATGGAGACGAACCTGCCCAGGTGCTCACTCCTAAGCCTCCTTATGCTCATCCTGTCAATTGGGCTAAGCCTAAACCTGGCATAGAACTTAGCCACCTGACTGGCGTACTCAGGATCCTTCTCCCTAATCAACTCGCCGACAGCCTCGGAGGCACTGTCGATGACGATGCTTGGCTTTTCCATTAAGTAATCGGCAAGTTGCTTATCATACAGGAGAAGGTCGTTGAAGTCTATTATAAGCGACCTCCTCCTATTTACTATGGCTAAGCTAAGTTCCTCATCGTACTTCTCAATCTGCTTCAAAAACCTAGTGAACCTATTAACCAGTTCATCCCTACCCAACTGGATTAATTCCTCACTGCCCACCCCCAATCACCCTACTGAACCATGGGTTAATGACCTTGGTCAACTCCTTGACAAGGATCTCCTCCTCAATGGTTAATTTATCCATGACCTCCTGAGGTAGGCCAGTTGGCGATACGCTAATCATGCTTAGTATCTTCCTTAACCTAACGGAGACCAGGTCCCTTAAGGCAGTCATCAACTCCCTCGAACCCCCCTGTCCATTGCTTAATGCGCTTAACCTAGCCTTAACGTAGAAGAGCTTATCCAGCTTCGTTAACTCACTGGACTCCTTACCCTCAACCCAATGGGCCCTCTTAACATCATCCAGTGTCACCAAGTCCTGTTGAGTTAGGGATGCGTAGCCGCGTTTAATCAACGCCTCCGCCATTGGCACTGGGAGTGTCACCAAGTCCCCCGCTGCGTATCCGCCGAAGGTTGAGCCGTTGACCTCTATCTTCGGTAAATCCCTGTTCACAATGACCTTAATTCCCTGGCCGGACACCATGGTTAAGACTAGTGACAACACCGATGACATGCTTAATTATACTCATGCCCGGAACCCTTATAAGTGAATTAGGTAAAATACTTCCTCATAGTTAACTTAAAGTATTCCCCCTCAGGTAATGGTGACCTCAACCTCGCTTTGAAGACCACACTTCTGCAGATCCTTAAATTCGGCTATGCACATAACCTGCCTCATGGTTAAGTTACTGGACTTAATCAACTCGATTAATTCGCCACTAAGGTTATAGGCCCTGGCCACCTCCTTCAAATCCTCCTCCGTTACGTAGTCTGGTAGGTTGACAACACCCATGCTTAGTATTTCGAAGAGGGGTGGGTCATTTTTAGCTACGTAATCCACCACATCCGGGAGCATGGTTAATATTAGCCTTAATCCACTTAACTTGGGCATAATATTCCTAAGCGCATGTATAGCCGTGGTGAAGGCCCCTATGTATTGGTCATCCTGGGATAAGGCACCCTCATCAATAACCAGGACCAGCCCCCTTAAACCCACCGCCAATGTTAGATTGTGGAGCATGGTTAAGAAGTCTATTGGGTAATTGTAGGCGGCGGTTGTCAATTCGTCAGTGCTGAGTTTAATGAACCTTGACAAGGCACCGTCAAGTTTCCTAGACTTACCCAGCTTCATCACACCCTTTATTGAGTCCTCATTATCCCTAACCGCGGTGCTGATTAATTGGCCAAGCCTCTTATCACCCAATTGAACCGCATCCAGGTACATGCAGAGCCAACTCACCTTAAGCTCCTTACATAGGTTGAGGGCCATGTGGGTCTTCCCTGACCCAGCCCTACCCACTAGTGTTATCAACTGGTAGCCGTCAATCATCTCAAGCACCCTCCTCTTAACAGCCCTCCAGGAGGGGCCTAGGAGCGTATTGGCCCTCTCTGGGGTTGCGAGTAACCTACTCTGCATCATGAAACCACCTTGATCAGGCCATAGTACCCTGAACCAACCTTAACCCTATGCGAACCCCCATAGCTCAGCACGTACCTCCTTCCATTAGCCCTTAAGATCCTAATAAGCATTTGATCAAACTCAGACTCACTAATCCCCAACTTACCACATACCTGCCTCGCCACGAGTCCAAGGTCTGCATAGCCTGTGGCTGGGTTAGCGTACTTGGTTATGGCATTGTTCAACTCCCTCACGAAATCATCAGTGGTAACCGTGGGGTTTATGATGAAGCTGTATATGCCCCTAACCTCAGGCGTATACTTGATAATAACCCTGTAGCCCCCTCCAACTCTCTCAAGTCTCAGTAAACCTTCCCCAGCAAGTTTAGTGATTACGGCATCTGGGTCGCTTATCCTCCTTGATAAGGCTTGCCTTAGCTCACTTAACCTAACCCCAATGCCATCTTCCAAATCCTCACCAAGCACTATGCCGGATGCTATCACAAGCCTCCTCTCATCAACATGCACGTTAATATAAGCCTTACCGCATTTTATTAATTTAACACTTAAACAGCGCCACACCTTAGGTAACTAGAGATGTTATGCCACTAGGCTACCCTGCCTATTCTTCACTATTAAGTCCACTATGAAGGCCGCCGCCTCCTCAGCGTGTTGGAATGGCCTCTCCTGGACCCTATTGTGGAAGTCTAGGATGAAGACCGGGCACTCTGCCTCATTGGCGGCTGCGAAGGCGTAGTACCTATTTGCCATTTGGTGTAGTTCAATTTCCTGAGGGGTCTCCTTCTCCCTAATCCTGAGCGCCTCATCCTTCATCCTCCTCTCTATTATGTCCATTGGGTTGAACTCCAGGACCACTATGGCGTCCGGCATCAGTCTCTCGATAATCCTACCGGGTAAGCCTGGATAGAAGCCGCCATGCATCCTAATGGCTGCATGGGTATCTATCAACACGTCACCCGGTATCTTGGCTATTTCCTCAGCGGCAATCTCCTGAACCCTCCTGTAGTCATTAAGTGGGAGCTTCCTCCTCATCTCATCCCTATGACTTATACCATACCGCCTCTTAGCCACGTCAAGCATGTAGTCGCCGTAATTAACCACTGTTACATCGGGGAGCTTCTCCTTGACAATCCTAAGTATAGTTGTCTTACCCGCACCAGGAACCGCAACTACAATCAACCTCACGGGTAGGTCGCTCGATAAGGCTTTATAACTTTTAAGGGAATCGACACCATGGTAAAGCCGCTGATTAACCGAGGGCAAAACCTTATAAACCCATTATTAATGATCAACGACAGGGCCCGTAGCTCAGCCTGGCCAGAGCGGCGGGCTCTTAACCCGTAGGGCGTGGGTTCGAATCCCACCGGGCCCGCCAGGTTTTTATTGGTGGTTGCTTACCGCATTGAGTAGTCTTAGTGAATTGAACATGTGTAATCGCCTAAAGGCGTCTTTCAACGCACTAAGAACAAAGCCGTATGTGTAATCAAACAATACGTGGACCTTGGATTCAACGAGCTTATTTACGGCTAGCCATTCACCCTTAGGTACGCCACAGTACACATTACTGAAGAGGACTACGTAAACCTCAACCCCACGTTAACTAAGTTAGCAAGTTCATTAACCAGGGGTTGGTACGTTAACACATAGGCCTCCATGTAAACGCATCTACTCGCAGTGCCAAGTATCTTCAGAATATAGGTAGCATTCCCAGATGCCACTACAAACCTCCACCTGGCTTAGGTTAACCCAAGGATGCTAACCTACGCATGGGCATTAACCACGGATGCCATTGCAGTGGCTAATAAGGTTAAGATGAGGATTCCCAGGGGCTTGCTCATAAACCCCGGTTACTAATCTCACTTTTAAACCAACCTTAACTTAAGGTTGGTTTTAAGCAATAACCCTCCTTGTCTTTCCCGTGTGTGTTCCCTCCATGCCTTTGAATCTTTCCTCTAGGTGTACGTTGCCTCTTTCGTGGTATCCCATTGCCTCCCAGTACCCGTCCCTGTATTGTTTTGTGAATTCTATTGTGGTTAGCCACTTGGCGCTCTTCCAACCGTATAAATGCGGTATGAATGGTCTTGCCGGGTAGCCCGACTTCAAGTCCAGGGGCTTTCCATTCATCCTGAGGGCTATTATTGCATCCTCACTTAACGCATCCTCCGCAGGTACCACGCTCTCGTAGCCGTCTGCTGACCGGAAAATAACCCACTTGGCATCATTCCTCACACCGACCATGCTGGCTATGTCCCTAATCCTAACACCCTCCCACTCCACATCCCTAACTGACCAACCGGTCACGCAGTGAAAGTCCCTAACATACTTAACGTTAATCATTGATATCAATTCACTATAGGTGAATTCAAGTGGCCTCTCCACCTCGCCAACAATACTTAACCTCCACCTCTCAATGTCGATTGCCCAGGGCGGCGTAATATATGAACCTACTTATGTAGCGTTGGTTAGGCGCATCCATAATCTATGCTGCTTGGCTGGGGTTTTAAACCGGTTTAGCGTGTTAACGACAAACCATGTAACCCACCTTACTTACCTCCTTCATATGTTAATGGTGTTAAGCGATAAGTTTAAAATAATTGGCAAAAAATAATGTATTCATGTCGCTGTTTGGCGGTAAAAAGGAGCAGCAGAGTGCCATGCAGAGGATTGATCAGATTGCGGCAGGTATTGATAACCTTAACAGGCAGCAGCAGGCATTACTGGGTGAGTTAGGCAATATAAGGGGGATGGTGCAGGGCATTGGTGGTGAGGTTACAAGGCTCAGTAAGGCTATTCAAGACCTAGGTAACATAGTTAGGGACATAGTATCAGCCCAGGATAAGAGGATCAGTGATATTAATGAACTATACCAAAGGTTCTCCCAAACAACAGACAGCTACATCAACGCCATATCAGCGCTGCTTGGTAGGGTTGAGCAGTTGAGTAAGGTTATGGAGGACGCCGCGAATAGCCTAATCGCAAGGGTCAATGACCTTAGTAAGGGCCTTGAGGGCGGCCTAAACATGATGAGTGCCATCGATGGCAAGTTGAGTGATGTTTCCCAAAGGTCAAGCCAACTGCTTGATCAATTCTCCAAGATAGAGCAGGTGGCCACTAGGCTGCAGGCGGCCAGTGATGAGGCTATTAATAGGCAGAGGGAACTTGAGGCAAGGCTAATTGAACTTGCTAACAAGGAGAGTGAACTTAAGGTTAGGGAGGAGAACCTTAAGAGGAGGGAGGAGGAGTTAAGTAAGGTTGAGGCGGCGTTAGAGGAGGAGAAGAGGAGGGTTGAGGCAGCCTCCAGGTTAATGAACGACCTATCAAACCTTTCAAGTGGAATGGGTAATGCGATGAATGAGTTAATCAGTAGGCTGGCTAACTACGAGAAGGCCCTTAAGGATATTCAGGAAAGGGAGGCCAAGCTTAGGGAACAGGAGATAAACCTGAAGAACCTTGAGGCAAGACTGCAGCTTGAGGCCGCTAGGATTGAGGCCAATGCAGAGAGACTTAAGGAGCTGGAGAGGAAGGAGGAGGAGATTAAGAATAGGCTACAGGAATTGGCTAATAGGGAGAGCCAGGTTAAGGCTAAGGAGGAGCAGGTCAATAAGCTAGCCGCTGAATGGGAGAGGAGAGCTAAGGAACTTAGTGAACTGGAGGCCAAGTTAAACAGCTATAGGGAGGAGTTGAGTAGGAAGGAGAAGGAACTGGAGGCTGTTAAAAGTGAACTGGAGAACAGGAGAAAGGAACTGGAGGGTAAGTTAGAGCCACTTATTGTTAGGTTAACGGAGGAGGAGAGGAGGCTGGCTGAGTGGGAGAGGAGACTACTGGAGAGGGAGAGGGAGTTAATCAACTACCAGAGGACCCTGGTAGTTAGGGAGAGCATGCTAGTTGAACTTAAGGAGAAGCTTGATGAGGAGGCTGAACGCCTAAAGGCACAGAGGGCTGAGTTTGAGGAGATTAAGAGGAAGTATGAGGAGTTAGTTAGGCAGTGTCAAGGCCAGCAGAAATAGCAGTAGGGGGAATTGACCTATCGGTGGTTAGGAAGAGTGGGGTAGCTGTGGTTCGGAATGACCTATTGAGGGGTATGTTGGTCGCCACCGATGATGAAATAATCAGCACCTTGAGTGGTGTTGATGTGGTTGCCATCGATGCCCCATTGAGTGGACCCGGTAGGTATAGGGATTTGGATAGGACTATGCTTAAACTGGGGCTTAGGGTTATGCCAGCCAACTGGCCCTGGATGATTAAGCTTAGTGAGAGGGCGGTTAGGATTAAGTCTAGGCTCGAGGACATGGGGGTTAAGGTTATTGAAACCCACCCGACGAGTGTGCTTAAGTGGATTGGGTTGAACCTAACCCAGTTATCGAGGGTAATGGGGATTAGGGTGCTTGACGTTGCCAACAATAGGGATGTTCATGATGCCGCTGTCTGCGCATTAGTTGCCTTAGCCTACACCATGGGTAAGGTTAGGAGGATCACCGCAAATGATGGTGAATTGTATTTAATAGAGTTTTAGGGGTGTTCAAGCATTAGCTCGACGTAACCTGTGCCAATAGGCACATACCTCCCTGATATTATACTCTCAACAACACCCCTGAACCTCTCACTCTCACCCTTATAGGCCGCCTCGATCAGGTTCTTAACCGTGACCTCGAAGGCCGCTCTAGCCAATGGGCTAACCTTCTGCCCAGCCACTCCATGCCTCCCAATTTGCCTAACCTTACCGTCCCACGTCATGACATCAGCCACCATCATAAGGTGCCTCACGTCAACATCAAGGCCTTGGGCATCTAGTACCTCCTTAAGCTCCCTTATTATCATCGACCTAGCGGCCTCAATGCCGAGGACCTCAGCAACCTCATGTATATCGTGGGATATTGTCCTCGTTGGGTCGACCTCATCCAGTAGTAGTACGGCCTCCAGGTTAGTGCCCTCGGTGTATATCACATACTCATCCGTTTCCTTAACAACCAGAGCCTTCTTAATACCCCTTATCCCAGCCACCTTAGTCTGCAGGATCTTATCCCTAATCCTCTTCAATGCCGATATCTCCTGAACCTCAACGGTCACACTGATCGTGTTCCCCTCAACGGTGACCTTACCAGTCTTACCCTTAATCCTATCCAGGGCCTTCTTAACATCATTAATCGTTAACCCCCTGTAGTTTAATGCATCCTCATCCAGGGTTACCACTATCGTTGAGTTGAAGTAATCTATGTCAATACTCTTGGCCACGTTCTCAATGGTGATTGTCTGAATCCTCTTAGCAACCTCATGCGCCTTCTCCTCGTTATGCGCGTACTCAGGCTTTAGGTAAATGGTCATCCTCGGTACCTGGGGCTTCCTCCTGGCATCGATGATCTCAATTAGCCTAGGTAAACCGAGGGCCATGGAGAATTCCCTTAAGCCGGCGTAGTGGAATGTCCTTAGGATCATCTGCGTTGACGGCTCACCAACGCTTTGAGCGGTGACTATACCTATAGCCTCCCCTGGGTCAACCACGGACTTGTAGTACTCAGCCACCACAGCCTTCATGACCCTCTCAAGTTGCCTGCCCGAAACCCTGAGACTACTTAACCTGTTGAGTAGTTCATTAACCAGTTTAGCCGGTAAAACCCCCCTAAGGCTCTCGATCCTGGCCTTAACCTCCTCTTGACTTAGGAACTGCTCAGCCACTTGTCACCACCCTCCTAATTATGTCCTCTACGTTTAACTTGCCGTGGTCACTCTTGGAGACGTCTATGCCATCCTCACCATACTTGAATTGTATTATTGCGTCTTGAGAATCCCTAACAGTTCCATCGTAGGCGATGTAGATGTCTTGCATTGCGTTAATGAGCCTCCTCTGGGCATAGCCACTCTGCGATGTCCTAACCGCCGTTTCAACTAACCCATCCCTACCACCCGCGGCGTGGAAGAAGTACTCTATGGGTGATAAGCCATCCCTGAAGTTACCCTTAACAAACCCCCTAGCCTCAGGCCCCTTATCCCCAGGCAGGAAGTGCGAGAGCGTCCTGTCCGTGAACCCACGCCTAAATCTCTCACCCCTTATTGTCTGCTGACCGAGGGCTGCTGTCATTTGAGCGGCGTTCAGTAGGCTACCCCTAGCACCCGACTTAGCCATTATGTAAACCTCAGACTCTTTACTCATGTAATCGTCAACTATCTTAGACGCCTCCTCCCTTATCTTAGACAGGGTCTCGGCCAGCTTATCCTCCAGGGTCTCCTCAACTGTCTTACCAGGCTCAGCCTCAAGGGCACCCTTATAGTATCTGTCCAGCAGTTCGTAGGCCTCCTTAATGTACATGTCCTTGATTTCATCAAGTCTCCTCATGGCTTCCTCAGGTAGGTTGAGTGAATCCAAGGCCATGGTGAACCCCCTCATGTCCATGAACCTCAGTATCAGCCTGAACATTGAGTCAATCCACCTCCTACCAAATTCATTACCATACCTCTTAACTAGGACATGCAGCAGTGAATCAACCTGCTCTGCGCCAATAGACTTCTTATCCAGGACACCGGTGGCTAGGTACCCATTAACAACCACTATATATTCATCTGTATCGCACCTATATGGGTCCTTGCACGTTGACCTGAACGCCGTGGCTTGAGTGAAGTTGAAGTCCCTTGGTAGTAATGCCGATATGACTTGCTTCCCAGTCCAAAGCTCAATGGGGTGCATTATGGCTGGTTCATCGAGTTGGACATCATCTCTAACGGCGCCCATTAAGTATGAAACAGCATCCTTAGTGAGGACGTTACCTTTCCTGGCCAGTAGGTAACCACCGCTTATGTAGTCCTGCCTAGCTCCTATTATTGGTCCACCGTACCTAGGCGTTATTATGAAGTTTTGGACAAGCATGAGCATCTTAGCCTCAGCCCTAGCCTCCGGGGTTTGGGGTACGTGAAGGTTCATCTCATCGCCGTCGAAGTCTGCGTTATACGGCGGACACACGGCCAGGTGAAGCCTAAAGGTCCTTCCTGGAAGGACCTTAACCACGTGGCACATCATGGACATTTTATGTAGGCTGGGTTGCCTGTTAAACAATACGTAGTCTCCATCCATTAGGTGCCTCTCGACCTTCCAACCAGGCTGGATCTGCTGGGCAAGTTCACTCCTATCCCTCCTCACCTTAAGCTCAATCTTCTTACCATCAGGTGTAATAACCCTATTAGCCCCTGGCCAAGTCTCAGGCCCATTAATTATCAACTGCCTCATTAGGTCAATGTTCCACTCAGTGACCGGTTCAACGACCGTCAACTCCCTGGCTATGTCCATGGGCACACCGACCTCGTTAATGCTTAGGTTAGGATCTGGGCTGATCACTGTCCTGGCCGAGAACTCAACCCTCTTGCCGGATAAACTACCCCTGAACCTGCCCTCCTTACCCTTAAGCCTCTGCGCAATCCCCTTAAGCGGCCTCTTACTCCTATGCCTAGCCTGGATTCCACCTGGAAGCTCATTGTCGATGTAAGTGGCTACGTTAGCCTGAAGCGAATCCCACAGGTCAAGTATTGAGGTTGTTGGTGAGCCGGATTCTATGGCGTTCCTAAGCTTCTCATTATACCTAAGTATAGTCGTTAAGGCATGGGTTAGGTCATCGGCGCTTGTTTGGCCGCTGGGCAACTGTATGGATGGCCTAACCTGAGGCGGTGGAACGGGTAAAACGGTTAGAACAGCCCACTCAGGCCTGGCTAATGATGGATTCCACCCAAGTAACTCAAGGTCATCGTCAGGTATCTTCTCAAGCCACTCCCTAACCCTGATGGGGTCAAGTCTAGTTAACTTACCGCCCTCTGACTCTATGTAGAACTTGAATGGTTTATCAAGTTTAATCTTAGGTTGCGGGGCACCGCAGTGTGGGCAGGTTGACCTGGCGGCAGCCCTCTTCTTAACCCTAGTTATCAATCTATCGACAAGTACCCTCCAATGCCTCCTAAGTCTCTTAATCCTCTCTGAATACCTCTTATACTCCTCATCAGTTAGCTTCAATCTACCGCAGTTAGGGCATGTTGCCCTGAGTATGTCGTATATGGGCTTAACGAACTCGGGGTGGATAACGGGCCTTGTTAACTCAATCCTACCAAAATGCCCTGGGCACCTCCTCCAGTCATTACCGCAGGTCTCGCATCTGGCCTCTGGTTCATCAACCCCTAGCCTCCTATCCATTAACCCACCCTTAACCGGGTTACCTGCCTCATCGTAGGTTTCGGAGGTTGTCACCTCCATGACCGACATTTTTCGTATAACATCCGGTGAAAGGACACTAAACGTTATCTCCTTAATTACCTTAAGCGGAATATTATCCTCACCGCCGGTTTGGTTAGAATAAGACATTCTAAGATCCCTACATCACCCGTCGGGTTTATAAAACTTTTCTGCTCAAACAGTGGTTTAGCCGTAAGGATTTAGGCTTATGTACGCCTCGCCTTGGTGCATCATGAAGCATATACGCCGCATGCAGGGTCCTGAGCCGTATCCACGTCCCCAGAGCACCTGGGCATGGCACCGCTGTCTAGGCTTTAAGGCGGATTAAGCCCGCTGACTGTTCAATATGGCCCTAGTTCTCGCTGCCTGCACCTTAATCCCCTTATCAACAGGCAGTGGCCTTACCGCCACCGACACTAATGCAACCTCCCTAGCCATCCTTACCACCCGTAGCATCTTAAGCTGCTTAATAGCCCTATATCGCTTATATTCCTGAATAGTACTAATTGACATACATCCACCAGTTAGGCCCCACCCTTATAAGCTTTTCTAATAGTCTCAATACAGCTTGAGTAATCCCCACCACATGATTTAACCATGTTGATCATCTTCACCGCTTGAAGTGTCTCAACGGCATCATGAGCCCTAATTAAGTCCACGTTGACGTAGGCTAGGTAGGCGTGGAGACTTAATGTACCCCATATGGACTCTTCCATGTTAACACCCAGTAGTTCCCTTATGAAGCCCTTCCTGGATACACCAACGCAAATTGGCCTACCTAGTTCCCTCCTTATCCTTGGTATGTTAGCCAGCACGTATATGTCCCTATAGGGCCAGTCATCATAGCGTTTCTTGGCTACCTGCCTATTGGGTTCAAGGTTCTGATCCCTGTCAAGGGGTGGGAAACCTATGCAGGGGTCGATTACCAAGTCGTAAACCCCCATTGACTCAGCTGTATTGATACTCCACCTAGCCTCGTTGATCACGGCATCCACGGGGTTAAGTGTGCTTTGTGTCCTTTCCCTTGCACAAAGTATCATCGTGAGGCCATGCTCCCTAGCCACCTCACCTAAACTTTTATCGTACCTTAACCCAGTTACATCGTTGATAATGTCTATGCCCAACCTAGCCACCTCCGAGGCCACCCTAGGCCTAAAGGTATCCACCGATATAATCACCTTATCCCCAAACTCCCTCCTTAGGATGCCCACAGCCCACTTAAGCCTACTGGTCTCAACATCCTCAGGCACCCAAGTCCTCTTAAAGGGCGCCGTGGACATACCGCCAACGTCAAATACCCTAACCCCAGCCTTAAGGGCCTTATCGGCAAAGTTGACTAGTTCAGCTTCACTGGATTTAACGCTGCCCTGGTAAAATGACTCAGGGCTCACATTGATGACCGCCATCACCTCAGGTGGGTTTAGCCTAAGTCTCATTAAACCTAGGCCGTGGTACCTCCTAGAAATACCTAGTCTCAAGTTAACAGCGGTATTGAAGTGAGCGTGATATGGGTGGTTATGACCATCGGGAGGTTATGTATTGCATTCATTTAACCTAGAGTCACCTTAAAGTTAGGTTAAAAAACTAAGTGCAGATTGAAGACATGCCGGTGGTTGTCGCTGTTGGTTTGGGTTGGCATTGACGACACGGACACGTACGATAAGGGGTGTACAACCTACGTTATGTATAACATACTTAAGGAGTTCATTAAGACGAGGAGTGAGGAGAGGGTTGTCGGCTACCCCAGGTTGATAAGGCTTAACCCCAATATACCATTTAAGACTAGGGGTAATGCAGCGGTCTCAGTGGGCCTTAACGTTGATGACATTAGGGAGGCGGTTGAATTAGCCGAGTGGGCTGTGGATGCCTACTCCAGTAGGGTTGGTAAGACTAGTCCGGGTATAGTGGTCTCCACCACTAATTCTGAGCACTGGATATACTGGAAGGCTATCAGTGACGTTATACCAATTGACGTGGCCCTTAGGTGGATGAGGAGGCTGGGCGTAGTTCACAGGGGTGGTAGGGGTGTCATAGGCGCCTTAGCCTCGGTAATGGCTGATCTATCAACAGACTCAACCTTTGAACTGTTGGCTTATGGGGAATCAACGCCCAAGCCCAACATACCCACTGGCATCGTTGAGACCCTTGATTCATCAACAGCCCCATTAACCTTCGAGAACATTGGGGATGGTTACACCTTAATACAACCCCACGGTAATGACCCAGTTGTGTTTGGGGTTAGGGGTGACTCACCCTACCACCTACTTCACTTCGCCACTGTGTTAACCAGTGAGGTTGACGTTGAGCCAAGGTGGTTAATCTACCTGACTAACCAAGCCACGGAGCATCACATGAAGCACATAGCCAATAAGCCATATACACCAGGCTACATTGAAGGCAATGTGGGTAGTGTCACCGTCATCAGTGGTGGTAACCTTGAAATTAAGGCTTCGTCTGGGGTGGTGTTCTCGTATAGGCACTATGGCTTTAAGAGGCTTGATAAGGCCACGTACCTGCTGGCGTATGGTGGCTTAAGGCCTGGTCCCAAGGACCTTGACCTCTACATGGAGGGTGGGGTGGCCTTACTGGGTAAGGTTGATGTTAATAACCCTAAATGCCCCAGGTGCGGGGGCAATTTGGAATCAACGGGGAGGGTTGGGCTCCTTAGGTGCACTAGGTGCGGGTTAGTGACTGGGGTGCCTAGGCTGCTGGGCTATGTGGGTGAGGTTATTCTTGAGGAGCCCAGGGGTTCTGAGGTTAGGCATCTACATAAGCCCCTGGGTAGGGTTAGCCTTGAGGGGTTGGCCAACGTATTCAATAGGCCATCATTATGGATAGTTTAAAAACCTGTTCATTGAGTGCTCACTGTGGCTGAAAGAACCAAGGTGATAACGTTCGACGTATACCAAACGGTGCTTGAGTATGGGGATGCGTTGATTAGGGAGATTGGCGAAGCCATAGGCAAGTACTACGGTGAAATAGGTTACACAGTGGACCCAAACGTGGTCACTGAGTACTACAGGATAATGGAGAGGGAGGTTAGGGCCAGCAGGATAATGAACCTACTCTACACCCCACCAATGGAGAATGTTAGGAGGCTGGCTAAGAGGATTAACCAAAGGTATGGTATACCCTTCTCCAGCAGGTTAGTCAACGACCTGCAGAACGTGATAGCGGACACGGTGATAAATTCCCAGAACATTAAGGTTATTGAGGGAGTTGAGGAGGCATTCAGCATACTTAAGGAGGAGGATTGGTTAGTGGGCATAGTGTCTAATGTAATCTTCTGGCCAGGTAGGGTTTCAAGGGCCCTATTAACCAGGTTTGGGCTATGGAGGTTCATAGACTACGGGGTATTCTCGGATGAGGTTGGTTACCCAAAGCCGCACCCAATAATATTCGAGACCCTGATCAACTCACTGGTTGGGGATAGGGTACCCGACGTCGCCGCGCATGTTGGTGATAATATCCAGGAGGATTTCGTGGGCGCATTAATGTACGGCATAGTGGGCGTCCTCTACGACCCAAATGGCTCCTACCTACCCACTAATTCAAGCCCATACGAAGCCATTAAGTGTAAAGCCTACATCATAAGGAGGACGAGGGACGTATTAACCCTAATCGACCTACTCGGTAAGTGCAGTTAAAAAGTAGTCAAAGCTTAATAGCTAAGCTGAGTCAACCCACAAATGCTCATCTGGTTCGATGCATTAACGGCTAAGCAGGCTAGGATAGCCTCAATACTGGCATTGGAGGGTGCAGCCAGGGGGCATAGATTCCTCATAACATGTAGGAACTACGACTATGTGGTTAACGTGCTAAGCATGTATGGGCTAAGTGGGTATTGTGAGGGGGAACATGGTGGTGATGTTAGGAGTAAGTTGATTAATGGGCTTACTAGGAGCCTAAGGCTACTGGACTTAGTTAAGGACTTCGACGTACACGTATCGTTGACCTCACCGGAGGCCTTTAGGGTGGCCTTTGGGTTAGGTAAACCATCAATAGCGTTAACGGACACCGCGCACGCCTACCATGTCAATAAGTTAACGTTACCGCTCGCCAGTAGGGTCATTGCACCTATTGCCATACCTAGGAGGAAGATAATGGCCTACATACCCCATGGTGAGGGGGGCAAGGTTAAGTTCTTTAATGGGGTCTTTGAGGTTATGTGGGTCTACAGGTTTAAGCCTAATTGGGGTGAGGTTAGGCAACTTGGGTTGAGGGATGGTGAGGATTACGCCGTATTCAGGTTTGAGGAGAGTAAGGCAGCTTACTACACCTATGGCGAGCAGGCTAGCATTGCCATTAAGGCCATTAGCATGCTCCTCAGGGAGGGGTTGAAGGTGATTGTATTCCCCCGGTACCCTGATCAAAGGAGGCTGATTGAAGATAAATTCCAGGGTGAATTAAACAAGGGCCTTGTGATAATACCAAGTAAACCAGTTGATGGTTTACAATTAGCCCACTACTCAAGAATTGTGGTAACGGGGGGTTCAACATTCGCGGTGGAGGCAGCGCTACTCGGTGTCCCATCAGTGTCATACTTCCCAACAACTTACTACACGGATAGATTCATCATAAGGGCTGGTGCGCCATTGGTTAGGGTTAAGCCGAGTAGGCTGCTGCAGGGCATACGCAAGGCATTAGGCATGAGAAAGGAAGGCGTTGTTAAGGGGCTTGAGGATCCCACTAGCCTAATACTTAATGAAGCTGAATCTTTAATCAATACCGGGGTTAATGGCTAATAGTTTTAAGTAATTACATTTATTATGAGCATTTAAATACCGATAATACCATAATCTATTACCCCTTAGTTTAAGCGTCTACAACGGCTTTACCATGAACCTATGAGGAAGGGTTTATTAACACCCAGTCCCTTGACCGCTTAAGAACCATTTATGGATTGCGCCTTTAAGGCGATCTCCGACTTAGATAAAGAGCTCAAGTTCAAAGACACGGAGGTATGTTTAACTAATGATGACAAAATAGTAATCAAGTATGATGGGAGGGAGGATCGCTTCGACCTAAGTGAGTTGAAGGGAGCCTACGTAGAAGATGGTGTGGGTATAGGTAAGTTAATCTTGGTTAAGAAGAGTGGTGAGGAGGTTGAGGCGGTTTACTTCACCAAGAGGCCTATTGATGACTTTAGGAAATTGGCCATTTTAATCAATGGCCGCCTAAGCGGCAATGGCCATTATGAGGGTTTATCGCTAGTTAGGGAGGAGAGGAGGAAGCCTAACGTTAGGAGTACTCTGCTTTGGTTACTTAACTTCATGAGACCGTATTGGCATAAGATGCTCATAGGTGTTATACTATCCATAAGCATCGCCATGCTTAACCTAGTCCCACCCTACCTACTTAAGATACTTATTGACAATGTGTTTTTAACGCAAACACACTCAATGAAGTTGTTCATTGACTTAACCTTAACATTAATAGGATCATACGTGGCCGTCACAGCTTTATCAATTGCGCAGAACTACATACTCAACACGGTTGGCCAGAGGGTTGTAAATGACATAAGGTCTAAGGTTTTTAAGCATGCCATGAGACTCTCGGCCTCGTTCATAGATAGGATATCCACGGGTAGGATACTCTCAAGGCTAACAACGGATGCAGGTAATACGCAATGGTTAATGGTTTGGGGGCTACCTACGCTGATAGTTAACCTACTAACCCTGATCGGTATAGGCGTAATACTGTTCACCATGGATGTTAGACTGGCCTTATTCGTGCTACTACCCACACCAGTAATAGCCTATATGGTCTACAGGTACCGTAAGAAGTCGCATAGGATATACCACAGGAATTGGAGGAGGAGCGCAGATGTCACTAGTGCGTTATCGGATACAATACCCAACTACATGGTTATTAAATCCTTTGCTAAGGAGGATTACGAATCGGATAGGCTTAATGAACTGCTTAATAGGCTTTACGAATCCCAAGTCAAGGTTACTAAGATGAACATCAGTTATTGGCCATTCCTAGGTCTATTAACATCGCTGTCAACTGTCATGATGTGGTGGTTTGGGGGTGAGCAGGTTATTGCAGGTACAATACAGCTAGGTACATTAACGGCCTTCGTGTCCTACATGGCCCAGTTCTACGGGCCCATAAACAACCTAAGCAACATAATACCCTTCATACAGCAGGCCGTAACTTCAGGGGATAGGCTTAGGGAGATAATGGAGGCTGAACCCGATGTAAAGGAGCCTGAACACCCCAAGAAACCTGACCTGAAGGGTGATATACTGTTTAGTAATGTCTGGTTCAGTTACGACAAGTACACGCCCGTGTTGAAGAATATAAACCTCAGAATAAAGGTTGGCGAGAAGGTTGCCGTCGTGGGTAAGAGTGGTTCAGGCAAAACTACGTTATCTAAGCTGCTGCTCAGGATGTACGACGTGGACTCTGGGGAAATTAAAATTAATGGGGTTAATATTAAGGACATTGATCTACAGTACCTTAGGGAAAGGGTAGCATACGTCCCCCAGGAGGTGGCCTTATTTGACAACACCGTAGCCTACAACGTGGCCTACGGTAGCAGTAGGAGGATTGAACCCTGGGAGATCATCGCTGCCTGTAAGGCGGCTAGGATCCACGATGAGATCATGCAACTGCCACTAGCCTACGACACAAACCTAGGTGAGAGGGGTTCATCCCTTTCAGGTGGGCAGAGACAAAGGATATCCATAGCTAGGGCCATTATCAAGCAGCCAGACATCGTCATACTTGATGAGGCAACCTCAAACCTAGACGTGATTAATGAGGCCGAGGTCTACAGGGCAATAATGAACCTAGCCAAGGGTAGGACTACTATATTCGTAACCCACAGCTTCGTTGAGGTTATGAGCGCCGATAGGGTCATAGTCATGGCTAATGGTGAAATAATTGAGGAGGGGAAACCAACCGAGTTGATAGCTAGGAGGGGGGCGTTTTACCAAATGTTTAAGGATCAGTTGGAGTTATTCACAGGTGAGTTAAGGTTACTTAAAAGTGAGGATAATAAGGGTGCCTTAACGCTGGCCGATTACGTTAAGGACGTGGTGCTCGACCTCAGTAAGGCTAAGGTTAAGGTTAGGCCAGGTAGCAGGAGGAGCTTGGTGACGCTCATGGTTAATGGGGAAGTGTACAGTGACCTTAAACCCAAGTTACCGTTCCCAATATCCCAGCCCGAGTACATCATACTCTACGATAGGGATGGTAGGGAGAGGTTCATGATAAGCAACTATAGGAAACTTGACCCAGAGTCCGTTAAGCTGCTTGAGGAGGCGATAAAGCTAAACAACTTTAAACCAATAACCTTAAGCATTAAGGGGATTGACGTCAAGGGTGATGAACTGGAGTGGCACCTGGTAACCAACTATGGTGAGGTTACGGTTAGGACAAGGGGTAGAAGAAATGTGATACTCATGGATAGCAGGCTAACGTTAATTGATGTGCATGATAACGTGTATGAGATTGACCTTAAGAAGCTGGATAAGGATAGCCTTAAGCTAGTGGCTGAAACCATCTAAGCCGCTGGCCATTCTCGCCCTAGATTAACCCTAGTTCAGATTCTATGGAGACCAGTACTGAGTTAACGATATGGCTCGTCGTCAACGGTAACCCACCGGCTAGGCTAAAGACCTTGCTTGCAAGTGACTTGGCCTCACCACACACACTACCCCTAGGCATCCCACCCACCATTACCACAGCCCCGCCATGCTTAACTATTAGCCTGGCCAGTTCAGAAACCTTAATTGGTTCGCCATCCCTCTCGAGAAGTATGACCAACGGCTCACCCATCGACCTAACTAAGTCACCCAGTGGCGTATTAATGAGCCTAATTAACCATTTGCCACCTGGGGGCACTGAGCCATATTTAAAGAGCTGCTCCATTAAACCGATGAAGTTAAGGTAATTCTGCGGTGGCCTCTCGCCCTGTGCAAACTCAATCACCTTCCCATCCACAGTATGCACGTAAATGTTCAACATACCCTTGATAGCCAGTATGCTATTTAATGAATCCAGGAGGAACTTGTGGACTATGTCAGGCCTACCCCTACCTTCCTTATTCTTAAGCCCACCCATGGCCTTGAAGTGGAGTGACTTATCGAGGGGCATGTAGTTGGGGTCCCTACCAAGTCTCCTAGCAATCCTAACAACACTCTTATTTCCCCTCAGCTCTGGGGGTATCGGCTCCAATGCCGCGTTAATCAGTATGAGCCTTAGTGTTAGCATCACGGCGTAGCCTAACGGTGGCTGCCGTTAAGAGGTTTTAGCGCATTTAACCCATAACTTTCTATTCCCTTACAGGTGGGTATGGGCGCATTTTTGCGATTTCACTGATGGCATTGCTCTCCCTCAGTAAGTCCCTTATAGACACAACCCCCATAACCCTGCCTTCATCATCAACAACCACCACATGTCTAATGCGCCTCTCATTCATCAACTGGGCTATCTTAGTCACATAATCGTAGTACTTAACGGTGGCTATGTTGCCCATAGTCCCTACCTGCTCTACCACGGCCCTACTAATATCCACACCCTTAGCCAACGCCTTAATCACATCCCTCTCACTTATAACCCCCAGAACCCTCATGTCCTCGGGGGAGTTAACCACTACAACTAGCCCTACATTATTTTCAGCCATTAGCCTAACCGCCTCTGAAACAGGGGAACCAACTTTAACTACTATCGGTTTTTTATTAGTTATCAACTCGGAGGCCTTCATATTAACCTAAAATTATTTATGTGTTTATAAACTTAACTATTTACTGAAATCGGTAACCCTATTGGTTTACTATGTGATTTACTCAATTACCTGGCCGATATCCTTACCAATTATGTAGCCCCTAATGTTAAGGCCCCTTAGGCCCTTCAGTGAGTATATGAGCCCTTCTGCCTCATTCATGGAATCCCTCCTAACCACCACATCGAAGTCCTCCTTGGCCACTTCAATGAACTCTAGACCCCACTTATCTGCGTGATACTGCGTTATGAAGCCGTAGTCAGCCTCGCCGTTAAGTATGGCCTTGGCTACGTCATCGTGGGTCCAGGCAACTTTGCTGATTGCAGGTGGATTACTAACACCCATTTCCCTTAACCATGCTTCGCTTAGTATCCTGGTTCCTGAACCTGGGTTCCTCTTAATCATCACTAACCTACCCCTCTTAATTTTGCCAACAAGGTCCCTCAGGTTTAACTTACCTAGGCTATGCCTATACCCTATCCCAATCACCCTACCATAACCCCTCACCAAGGTGACCTCATCTAAGACGCCTAGGGATTTTAGAAAATTTAGGTTGCTTCCATACGCTGAGGATAAGTGTATGCCGGCTACCTGAGCCCTATTAACCAGCAGCATTGATAAGCCATTCACTGAGCCAACCCAGGTGATGGATGCGTAATCACCTACTAAGTTAGAAAGTAGCTCATCATGGCTGCTGGCCACTATGAGCCTACCTTTAAATTCATCATCCTTAAAGGTTAGGAGAAGCTCCTCACCAAGTCTCGTTAACCTACTGTAGCCACCACGTGAACCACCCCTAACACCTTCAATTAACGCCTCTGATAAGGTGGCCTCGGCCTCCCTAATCAGCCTGAAGGCTGTTGAGTAGGGTATGTTCAATAGCTTGGCAGCCTTACTGAGTGAACCATACTTCTTAACTAGGCTAAGCAGTTCAATAACCTCAACCCTAATATCCACATCCCTAAACCTAACCGTTGCATTTGGCATTACTTAACTGCCTAGGTTACTGAATGGTAATAGGGTTTATAAAGCCAAGCCCATCCGGCTATTTATGATAATGTGCACCACCGTTAATGATGATTATAGGGTTGAGGTTTTCTCAAGGGCAACTAAGTTGGTGCTGGTGGATACCAGCAGGGGTGTGATTCACGTTGAGGATAACCCAGCCCTCCAAAGCGTTAACAAGAGACCCATGGTGGCTAGGAGGTGCGTGGAATTGGGGGCCGATGTTGTCATTGCACCGCATGGGTCGGTATGCTACCCATCCTACCGCATACTTAAGCAGCATAATGTTAAGATTTACGTAACTGAGCCTGGCCTAGACCTAAGCAGCATAAGTGCCATACTCTTGAGCCGCTGGGAGGTGTTCTACTCAAGTATAATTGCTGTGCTGGAGAGGCTGAGTGAGCGTTAACATGCCCACCGCCCTAATGATAATACCCCCCATCGTGGATGAGGAACTATTAAAAATTATAGTTAACCATGCTGAGCGTAACCTAGCCGAGGCTGGCTTCAACAACGTAGTTTTTTGTGGGCCACTTAAGGGCATATACGGCTTCGGCTCGGCTGCATTAACTGTCTACATTGATCAATGGTATTCATCATCAAGGGGCATATTAACGAGGTGCGGTGAAACCTATCTAACGCCACCAATAATGTTAATTAGGGGTACTCAACCATACCTAAGCCCAGGAACCTACTTAAAGCTGCTTTGGGCGTTAAGGTCCTTTAATAGGCCCATAGTTGTGCCGGCTAGGGGTGGTAAGGGATTGAGCACACCTATACTAATGGCTAACGCTAAGTTGTTTAGGAGACTAATTAAGTTAAATCGTAGGTTTAAGTTGGCCAGTGCCATGGTTAGGTTTCTCATTGAGAATAGGCGTGATGTACTAATGGTTGAGGTTAATGATGAATGCCTAGGCGTGAGGGTTACTCCATCTGCATGCCTGGGCGTGATAAAATGAATAACAAACCTAGCCCTTTAGGTGGGGTTACCCCACGTAGTGGGTTCGTAGCAATAGATTATAAAATTATAAAACTCCGGCTTTCCCAATACCTCAGTAGTCTGCGTTAAAGGCGGGTAACCTCCAAGACCCCCCAGGGAACCCTTGCCCTCAAAGGGTGGGGAAGGGGTCAAACGGCAACAGCAGCAACCCTTTAGCTACGCGCCGAGAACTCCCTAATCATTTTAATCAACTCACCCTCATTAGGTGGTAACTTAATATCCGGTAGGTATTTGCTTATCTCATGCCAAATCATTGGGTTATCCTTAAATCTGTAATCCATGAAAACTATGAAGACTCTATCCTTATCAGACCTCAACCCTCTACCAATGGCCTGCTTAACCTTAACCAGGGCATTCCAAGTGTATACTGCATGCCATGCGTCATCGTAGTTAGCCCTAGACTTAACAACATCAACGAGGCCATTCATGAAGTCGTTGGGCTCTGGGTAGGGTACACCGACTATGGCCACTACATCGATGTAATTAACATCATTAAGCCTGAATTCAATACCCTCCACAAGCTTGCCGCCGGCCACGGCTAGGATGAGCTTGTGGGGATTGACCTTCATTGATGCCAATACTTCATCAATGGTGGTTGTACCTATCTCCACTACAAGGTCCACGTCACGCCTAATGTACTTCCTAGTGGCCTTAAGCGTGTCGTAGGATGGGAAAACAGCCAGCACACTATGCCTAACAGCATCGTAAATGTCCATTAGGGTTTGGGCAATCCTACCGTACTGCTCCTCATCCCTCTCAGTATACTTGGTGGTGACCTCCCCGTATATGGCTGCCTTAACGTTGGATGGCTTAATGTACTCCATTAGTCCTATTCTCAATTCGCTCACCTTGACGTTAACCCCAAGTAGGCTGGTGAATAACCTAGTGGGGGGCATGGTGCCGCTCATGGCTATGAAACCATGTGCATTGTTCATAACGACCGACGCCGCAACCGATGGATCCATCAACCTGCTCACCACTGCCCTACCTTCACTGCTCATTGATAGGAAGAGTGCCTTATCCTTCGGCATCTTTATTATCGACCTGTAGAAGTCTATTATGTCACTCAACGCTGAACCAGCAAGTAAAATGCCCCTACTCCTCTTAGCCATTAGTACCTCGTCGAGTGCCTCGTCTAGGTATTCAACGTCATTGAAGTACTCAAGCACCTTAGATGAATCAATCCTCTTTTCACTCTGTTCGCCCAAATCTGCGAATAAATCTTTGAAGAGAGCCCTTAACGATGCTAAGGCCCTTAGGGCCCCGGCCTTAATGTTAATGTCCTCTACGAACTTCCTCACATCTGACGTAGCTGCCTTAACCATGGACTCGGTTAAGTACTGGGTGTTTAGGTCCAGTATGGCGTAGGGTAGGTTATGGGCCTCATCTATTATGAGGATTGATGACTTCAGGTCTAGGTCAACTACCTCTGGGGCGTTTAGGGAGAATAGGTAGTAGTACGACAACACAACAACCTTGGCGTCGCCTATAAGCATCCTAGACGCATCATAGGGGCATACGCCGAGTTTACACACGGACTTAACGTAATCCGCCGGTGACTCTAAGCCAGCCACCGTATCCATGAATAAGCTACCGTCAACCCCACTTTCCCTTAACCTAACGTGGTAGCTGCATTGCCCAGTCCTCTTTAGGTAGTTGCACTCCATGAGGAAGTCCCTATACGGCAACCTGGAGGTTGAGGATATGCAACACATCCTCGCCCTATTCCTAATGAGGACGTACGGTATGAAAACCCCCTTAATCTTAAACAACCTGCTAATCTCCCTCATGGGGACTGCCGCCTGGTTATTAGTCCTAATCATGTAAACTATCTTCACGGGTTCACCCTCACTGTATGCTAAAGCCGCTGCCAGGGCGGCGGCAGTCTTACCAACCCCAGTGGGTGCCTCAACAATGATGCTCCTACCTTCACCTAGCTTATCGTATATGAAGTCCGCGATCCTAGCCTGCAGTGGCCTCCAATCCCCATACGGCAGATACCTACTCACCTTAGCGTTAACCATTAAGCTTGACGTTAACGGCAACCCAGATTTAAAAACCTATGGTGCATCATTAAGGCCCATTAACATGAAGTTAACCCACACCACCTCAACTTAATGCACATTAGAATCAAACATCATTTAATCCACGTTCACTGCGCGAATGAAGATGAGCGGGGTTAGGCTGTTTAAGAGTGATGAATCATAAGCTTAATTAAGGTTGGGCCCAGGGCACATGCAATGAGGGTAGTGGTTGTTGGTGGAGGCATCGCAGCGGTGTTCACGGCGCATTACCTAACCCTAATGGGCGTTGAGGCAGTTGTCATAGGTGACAGGCCCAAGTATCCATTAACCACTCTTGTCCTAACACAATCAATGCCTCATGTTGATGATGTACTCCTAGCCAAGGAGAGCCTTAAGGTTTATAGGCAGTTCACGAATCCCAGGGCCATAACGTCAATAGACATAATGCCCAGGTGGGTTAGCCTAGATTCACTTAAGCTGGCTGGGGTCAGGTATAGGATTATTGAAGATGCCGAGTGGGTTAGGTTGAACAGTGATGAGTTCATAGTGGAGACCACGGACTACCTTATACCAGTTAGGCGTGTGGTGAATTACCTGAGGGGTAGGTTAAGGGTTATTGATGCTAGGGCACGGTTAAAGGTTGTAAATGGCTCACTGGTGGTTATTGCCAATGGCGTAAGGTACACGGGTGACGCTGTGGTGTTGGCTGCGGGGCCAGGTAACTCTGACCTAGCCTCACAGGTTGGTTTAAAGCTACCCTTAAGGAGGTATCAATGCTATGCGTCGCTTATGACCGGGCCGGGTAGGATAATGAAACTGAGCATAGGTGACGACGTGCTTGGGTGGTATAGCAGGCCATTCATACCCGGGTTATTCATAGCCGGTGACGGATGTGGTAAACCTGGCGAGCGGGCACCGTTGGACTATGGCTGGCGCATAGCCCGTTTAGTGTCGAGGAGGTTTGGCTGGGCGATACCCATCCTAACCAGGTCAGGGACCTGTGAGGTGTCGCCAAGCGGAGGCCCGGTGTACGGTGAGGTTAAGGATGGGCTCTACGTCCTTGGGGGCCTGGACGGCTATGGCTCAATGGTTGGCCCAGCATTGGCGAGGAGACTGGCTGAACTAGTGGTTACCGGTAAGGCGCCTGTTGACGACTATAGAGTAGAGAAGTACCTAGAATTCAACAGTAACTGGGACCCATGCACCGTGGAGAGGCATAACTGGCTCACTGTGGTTAAACAATAACTTAAGCCATAGGCAACCACCCACTTAATGAAAGCTTACTGGTCCTCATGGAAAAACATGCGCATCGGTTAACAGTTAATGGTGCTAAATAACTCTAATTATCGATAGACCGAACAATATGAGTAGTATTGCATCTGTTGTTAAGCAGTATAGGCAGTAGACGCCCTTCTTGATCTGTAGGTAAATGCCCCATGCACCAATGGCTAATCCAACCAGTGATAGGGCGGCCACGTATAGGTATAGGTTAATGGCTATTAAAAACGCCATTAAGGCCAACGTAACCATGGCCCCAATGGCCATGAGAAGCCTAATCCTCCTAGGCACCAGGAAGCTGAATAACTCGCAGTTGAAAACCCCAGGTAAGCAGGCGTTTACCCTCCTGGAGTTCTCATACACGTAGTAAGCCATCAAAGCAGACCCGGCCACTGGAAGCGCAATCAGAGGGTTCATAGGCCCACGGGTAATGAGGGTTATTAAGGTTGAATGATGCTTGCTTAAAATGCAGTGGTTAACCTATTTTATAATGCATGTTAAGCCCACGACTTAGGTTAGTGGTATGTTTTTTAAACATGAACCGAATGATTGAGTTATGGAACCAGGTGGCAGGAGGGTTATGGGTAGGAAGTACATGGTTATAATACTTAGGATTAGTGACGACGCTGAGATTAACCAGTATAACAAGGAGTTTGTGAAGAACCTCCTAAGCGAAAGTATTGCATGGTGGCACAGTTATCTGGGTGTTAATGATAATTTATCACTGGACAAGTGGGGTATATACCTAGTGGAGTGGGCTGACGAGGTTATGGTGGCTAGGATTCTTAACGCCCTCGGTAGGGGAAGGGACTACGTTGAGGGTAAGATATGAGGACCCGTTAAAGCACCAAGGATTGGTGCATTGGGGATTACTTTAAATACGCACATTAGTGAATGTAGTTACTCGCATCACTTAAGGCTCAATTAAACTAGTTATTTATTGGCTAAGCCTAATGCTAATTAACTCATCGTAAAGCCTCTCCAAGTCCCCTAAAACCCTTGGGCTTAGGTAACTGCCGTTAGCCGCTTCAACATACTCCTCAAGCTCCTTAACCGACGTCACGGTGACTATCACTGTTGACACTGGGTAGGATAGGACGAACTTCAGGGCTAGTTGACTCAGGGTTATGCCCAGTTGATCACTGATGGGCTTAACATACTCATCAACTATGGCCTTGGCCTTAATTAACCAATCCTTCCTCCTCAAGCTCCTGTGATCGCTGGGTGGGAAGCTTTGGGTGAAGTTATTCGTCAGTACGTTTGAGGCATGTGGAACCCTGGTTATTAACCCAACACCCCCTTCAACACCTGCACGTATCAATGCCCTACCGGGCTCCTGTTCCAGGGCATTGAAGACGAACATTATTGACTCGTAACCCTCCTTAATGGCGGCTAGGCCTTCATTAAGTACGTTGACCTCTGGCCCAAGGGCTAC